>Ga0256406_1002471_pt1 | contig 25954 bp, 20 predicted proteins | sample RumenRJG_03DNA_FD_185986 | JGI IMG/M metagenome (GOLD analysis project Ga0256406, IMG submission 185986) | Bovine rumen microbial communities from Lethbridge, Alberta, Canada - RJG_03 | ecosystem: Host-associated > Mammals > Digestive system > Stomach > Rumen | place: Canada: Alberta | collected...
CCGTCCGGCGGAATACGATGCCTGTGCCTTCTCCGGCGGGCAGCATGGTCATGGTCACCGGCATGCCGGAGTGAAGTCCGTTGCCTTTGTAGGAAACCGGTTTTCCGAGGGTGTATTGTTTTCTTTTCAAGATGAGACACCTTTCAATAAGAATATTTGATTAATTAATTTATTATAACTTTTTTTCGGAACTACGGCAAGCGGACTTATTTGCCTGCCGGTACAGCCTTGCAGGGAATCAGGCTTTTTTCACTTGACGGGCAGGTACTGCGGGGCGGTCGGGCAGGTGGCCGCGTCAAATTTTTAAAGCGGCCAATTCTTGTACAGGCCTATGGCCCGCAGGTGAGTTGAAAAGGATTGTACGCAGGCGGTGGCTCTACATGAGCGGTCTGTACCTGTATTCCCTGCCGCACGAGTACCTGCATCCCCGCACGAGGGACAAAGTGTATTCCCGGCCGTGCGCGTGGAGCGGGGAGAGTGGAGGGTCTGTACGATCGTACAAGTCGAAAATGGACAAAAAGGTAGATGGAACCCGGGGAGCTCCGCGAATGCGGTGAAGGGCGTACGATGGTCCGTGTGGAATGAAGCTGCATTTTCATGCCGGCCCGGGAATGCAGTCCGGAAGTCGGGAATTCCTGCGTATTACTCGTTGCGTAACGCATGAAATTCCAGTATCGACCGGCATGGTTTCCATAGCCTGCTGTTATTTTGAATCAGCCCCGCCGGGGATGATTGGGGAAGAAATTTTATTTCACAAAGTGCGCTCACTAGAACGGAAAGGGGAAGTTTTACGTCATAATCGTCATATTTGTTTACAAATTCGTTATTTTGTCTTGTCGCTACTGCGTAAATCCTTTATAATAATAGATACTATGAACGGAAAAGGCAGCCGGGGAGGGCTGCGATTGAAAAATGGGTCAGGTGATTGTGTTTTATGGATATACAGAATGAACTGACGATTGATGTCAGAAATCTTCTGGGACATTCCTGGAGTGTGAAAAAAGAAGATCTGGAAGCCTTCAGCGGAGAAATCGCAAAGGCGGCAGGTGAAGTGACGAAGCTTCGGAAGACCGGCCTGGGTCCTGACGGGACTCCGGTCCTTTTTCCGCACCTTCCTTATATACTGGAAGAAGAAGTACTCATGCCTCTTAAGGAAAGAGAAGCCCTTTCAAAGCTGGAAGCTCTTTCCAAAGAGCAGGATGTAGTGATTTCCATCGGCATCGGCGGGTCCTACCTGGGAAACCAGATGCTTTTTGACCTTCACTGCGGGCCTTTCTGGAATATGATGACGAAGGAAGAACGGAAAGGTTTCCCGAAAGTTTTCTTCGCCGGCCACAATGTGGATCCCACGGGACTCCTGGCGCTGGCGGACCAGGTGAAAAGGGAAAGCCGCCATCTGGGACGGAAGGCCAAAGTCCTGCTCCTTACGATTTCCAAATCCGGTATTACCCTGGAACCGGCCTCTGCCATTCATGGACTTGCAGCCCAGCTTGAGGGCAAGGCAGATATCACCGTCGCAGGCGTGACGGACAAGGAAAAAGGAGTGCTCCGGGCTCTTGCCAATGAGCATCATTTCCTCTGCTTTACCGTACCCGACGGTATCGGCGGCAGATTTAGCGAACTCTCCCAGGTGGGCCTCGTTTTTGCAAAGCTCATCGGTGTGGATATAAAAGCGCTTCTCTCCGGAGCCAGAATGGTGGAAGAAGCCTGCCGGAGCGAAAATTATAAAGAAAATCCGGCCCTTCTCCTGGCCGCTTTGAAATATATCGCCCTTAAGAAATATGGCATTGCAGCAGAAATCATCATGCCCTATGGAGACCGGCTCCGGTCCTTCGGCTGGTGGTATGCCCAGCTCCTCGGCGAATCTTTAGGGAAAAAATATAACAATAAAGGGGAGAAAGTCTACTACGGACGAATCCCCGTGGCTACCGTGGGAACCACGGATATGCACTCCCTCACCCAGGAACACCAGCAGGGAGCCAAAAACAAACTGGTCCAGTTCATCTCCGTGGAAAACAAGGCAAGAGACATTTCCGTGAAATGCAGCGAAAAAGAAGTGACCGGCCAGGTTCCCATGTCCTTCATGCTGAAGACCGCCCTCCGCTCCAACGAAGAAGCCCTGGCCTCCGAAGGACGCATGAGCTGCCATATTTCCGTGAGAGAAGGAACCACCTTCCATCTCGGAGCCCTCATGTACTTCTTCTTCCTCTGCATTACTTACGAAGGATATCTGGCAGATATCAATGCCTTCGACCAGCCGGGAGTGGAAGATTATAAGAAGATCCTGCATCAGGGGATTTATGAGTATATTTGTGAGCATGGGAAATAGCGGCTGGTTTTTCGTGTCTGGTTGCTGGCGATTAGCTGTTAGTCGTTATAAGTTATAAATTTGCAGCAGTACAGAACGTCCCCGGGACGTTCTTTTTTATTGGGATTTTGGAAATATAAAATCATCGGGCGGGATGAGGAAAGAAAAGCCGATTACAGATTCCCCCATTATTATTTTATAGTCCTGCATTAACAAAATGTTAAAATTAAAACTGACAGCTAAAAAGCGGTGGCTGAAAACTGACGGATGACTGAATAACTTGAACGTATACATATCATATTCTTTCTTATATCCTGCTATTTGATCTACTGAGCTTGAATTTGTTTTCTGGATAATTCCCGAAAAATGTGCTATGATTCGTAAGATGTGAGAATTAAAGTATTTATAATGAATTTATAAGGGAAGAAATTGATGCTTTATATTTTGCTGGAACCATTGCTGCTGGTGGGCCTGGTTTATCTCGCGGCGGCTTTGAGTCACTGCCTTTTTATTTTTAAATGGAGAGGCCTGCGTTTCGGCCTGCTGAGCTTCGTGCTCTGTATCTTGCTGGAGTGCTCCATCGGCCTGCCTCTTCATCATTCCCTGTACCTGCCGGGGATTCTCGTTTACCTTCTGCAGACGATTCCCTATGCCTTTGTCCGCGGCCATGTGAGCGTGGTGGAGGAAAGGGATTATGGGGAGGGAAAGCATGAATATTTCCTCGGCCTCTGCGGTCTTGTTTTCCTGAGCCTGGGAGAGGCCTGGAAGGGGCAGCTCGGCATCAGCCTGCCTGTGACAGTCCTGGAATGGCTGTATCTCTCCTTTTCCTTCTCGGCGGCCGTTACCTGGGTAGTATACTATTTCATGTATCATAATGTTTTCCAGCTGGAAGACATGCTCCCCGTCCTGCTCACGGACCGGAAAGAAGCAAAAGACTTCCTCTGTGCCGGACTGGGGTGGAAGCGCCTTTCTGCGGGGATTATCCTGATTCTCTTTTATCTTGCTTTCAGTCTGGGGATTCTCATCCTGAGGCCTGTGGAAATCACTTCTCCTGCGGCTCCGCTTTCCATCGTGACTGCTGTCATTGCCTTTCTCTTCTTCAGAACTAATCTGAAAAAAGCCTTTCCTGTCAGGCATTTCCTGGGTGCCCGGGCTATTGAAAAGTACATGGTCTATACTCAGAAACAGCATCAGAAAAATCTGGAAAAACTGGTTGTCAATCAAAAAGGAAAAACCGGGACCCTGCTCCTCATCATTGGCGAATCGGCCAACCGGGACCATATGAAAGCGTTCAATCCCGATTATCCCATCGATACCACTCCCTGGCAGACCTCGATGAAAGGGAAGAAAGGCTGGTATTTCTTCTCTCATGGCTATTCCAATTTCAGCCAGACTGCCCGGGCTCTTTCCATGGTCCTTACAGGGATTAATCAGTACAATCATCAGTCCGCAGACTGGTTCATCACCATTCTGGATATAGCAAAAGCCTGCGGCAAGGACACCTGGTGGATCAGCAATCAAGCAAAGGCAGACAGAGCCAGTGACTATACGGCCTATATTTCCGGCAGGGCAGACCATGAATTGTGGACCAATCCTTCCAAGGGCGACGATGCCAGACTGCTGGACCTGCTGGAGCAGGTACCGGAAGAAGGCAGCCACTTCATCATCCTTCACCTCATGGGAAGCCATCTGCGCTATGAGAGCCGCGTCCCTCCGGACCGGAAAATCCTGAAAACGCCGGGACAAAGTGCTCATGTAGGGCTATACGATACCACCTTGAAATACACCGATGAAATACTCCGGCGGATTATGGAAAAAGCAGAAGAAAAATTTCACCCTTCCGCTGTCGTCTATGTCTCCGACCACAGCGAAGATATGAAATACACCCATGGTACCGGCCATTTCACCTACGATATGCTTCACATCCCCCTGTGGATTTACCTCTCTCCGGAAATGGAAAAAGCCCTTCCGCAAATGGCGGAGGAACTTGTCCTCCATGAGAATCGAATCTTCACAAACGACCTCATCTTTGACACCCTCTGCGGCATCCTCCAGGCCCCCAATACCGCCTACACCCCGTGCTTCGACCTTACTAGCCCGAATTATGACCTTCCTTTAGAAGAAGCTCGCGGCCAGCACGGAAAAGTAAAAATCAGCAAAGATCCTGCGCTGAAGATTGAGTGAGAAGCCCTTTTGCATTCAGCCGGATTGGAAATCATTTTTCAAAGCCACAGGAATTTTTGAATCGTTTTCCTGTGGTTTTTGTTTGGGAATTTAACAAAGTGACAAATGGGGATTTATCCTGAGAATTTTTGCTTTTCTGAAACTAATTTGAATCAGAGATGAGAAATAATTAAGGAAATAGGATGGGATCCAGAATTCGAGGATACAATAGTAGGCAATTTACCGATAATATGATATTTTATAAAGAAAGAACTATTTGGCTGTTCGGAATAGAAATTCCGCCCGGAAATAATAAGAAAACTCAGGGGCGATGAAGAATTTCACTTTTATAGGGGCAGCGATAACGAAATTTGCAGGGCTTTTAATGGGGAGAATTGCAGGGAAGTACCAGTTATGAAAATCTTTTTACAAAAAATACCGGAACTCATGACCGTAATCATGCTGGTTACCATGTTTACGCAGAAGCCGAAGCCATACTTTACATATACACTGGCCGCATTTATTGTCTTTTTAGTTTATGACTATTATATAAGCCGGAAAGAGGGGAGAGATTTTCTTCCTTCCTTTCCAAAGCGAAAGGAAATAAAAATCCTTCTTCTCGGTCTCGCAGTATTCTATGGCCTTGTGCTTCTTGCCAATATCCTTCTTATTGATAAGGAAAGCATCATAGCTGCCGTGAATCTGGCGTATTATTCATTGCCGCTCTTTCTTTTCTGGTGGCTGCGCAGCCGGTATCCCGTGGAAAAGGGTATCGAGTGGGGAACCATGATCGGCACGGCATTTTGCGGTCTCACCGGCTGGTGGATGATGTATCAACATATACAGGACCGCATGTATGGGGGACCGCTTCTTCATCCGAATCTGTTCGGAGCCTGGCTCACGATGACGATTCCTATGACCTGTTATTTTTTCTTTAAAGAAAAATTGAAATGGCAGCGGGCCATTTTATTCCTTTCCGTTGTTTTCCAGATGTATTGTTTTTATGAGACCGATTCCAGAGGCACTTTTGCGGCCTTTGCTATTGGTATTCCGGCGTCCATCGTGATTTCGCTTTTGATTACAGGACGGAAAGTGGATTCTGCCGTAAAGAAATATTTGGCGGTTCTGGCCATAGTTTCTTTTATGCTGGCGGGAGGATTTTTTTATTACCGACAGCAGGATCTGGATGCAAAACAACAAACTGGTGGTGAACGGATCCTGATGCTGCAGGCGAGCGTTGAAATGTGGAAAGACCATAAACTGATGGGCGTAGGCACTGCCAGGTGGAAAGAGAATTATTACAGTCCCAGATATTTCCCGAAAAAGGCACAGGAAAGAACTAACAGCATGCCCCATAATATGCCGGTGTTTTTCCTTTCCACTTCAGGACTGATCGGACTTGCCGGATATATCGTGTCCGTAATGGCCACTTTCTGGAGTCTGATCCTTTTGGGAAAGAGGACAGAACTGTCGATTTCCATCACTCTCTTCGCCATATTCTTTGTCTTCCTGCTCCATGGTTTTGTGGATAAAACGATCATCCATAATATCACCGCCCAGCTGTATTATTCCTTTATGGGATATCTTTTCGCTGTATCAAGTCTAATGCCCGAAAAATCCTGATAGAGGCGGCAGTTAACATGAAACAGTTTTCAGGAAATATAAAAGCCTTCTCTTTGGAAGGCTTTTTTGAATGGTTGCAAGTCAGACCATTACCGGAATTTCTATTTGTCCACTGTAAGATAACAGGTTTGGATCATACGTTCAAGCATTTCTTTCAGATTTCTTTCGGCTTTCCAGCCGAGCGCCCTGAGTTTTGACGTATCCAGGTCCATGTAAAGTTCCGGTGGATAAAGTCTGGCAGTTTCGGGGCTCATTTGAATTCTAACAGCCGGCTTTTTTCCGGTATGTTTCGTAACCAATGGAAGAGATGACACTGCTTCTGCCATTTCCCGGATGGAGCCGTAGGTACTTTCATTGGCCGCATTATAGGCTTCTCCCGCTTGTCCTTTCAAGAGGACTGTTAGAATCGCGGTCACGGCATCGGCTGTATATAAATAAGAATGTCTGGTCCCGCCTTTCGTCAATAGAATGATGTCATTCCCTGCCATGGCGGAACGCATAAACTGGGCAAATACACGATTTTCATCTTCCCTGATTCCTGTGCCAAAGGTCTGGGTCAGACGGATGACTTTGGCAGGTACCTGGTATTCTGCAGCATAGGATGCAAAGAGGGCTTCTATCATCCGTTTGACTTCAGGATAGGAGCTTCTGGGATTCATGGTATCGATGAAGCATTCGTGGGTTTCGTCCACTTTTTCCTGACGATGAAGGCTGCCATAGACCTCCATACTGGAGAGAAATAGAATGCTTTCGGTGCGTTTTGCTTTTGCCAGTTCCAAAAGCCTGGATGCACCGGCAAAATTATCCTGAATGGTTTCTACGGGATGCTCGGCAAAGTACCTGCTGGCGGTAGGACTGGCACCATGAATGATGAAATCGATATTTCCTTCGACAGGAGGAATATCAGTCAATGTGCCCTCCACAAATCCAAGGGGAAGACCGGATACAAGTATTTCATGAAAGCGGTTTTCTGCCTTTTTTCTGCTCCGGACCAAGGCCAGGACTTTGAGACCAAGATGATGAACTTCACTGGCATAAAGAAGAGCGGAAACCAGGTTGAAGCCTATGAGCCCTGTGGCACCTGTGACGAAAATGACCTTGTCTTTGAAGGCTTTCCAGGAAAGGAAAGGGGCATTGGCAATTTCGTCCATATCTTCTTTGAAAATTCTGTTTTCAATCCACATATGTTATAACCCCATGATCTGAAGATTTTCCCTGGCATCAAGAATAGCACGGAAAATATAGAAATCGGAAGGCATCGTGATTTTTATATTGCCGGTTGGGCCTTCCACCATGAAAAGAGTGGCGCCGTAATGCTGCATCAGGCTGGCGGAATCGATGAAATCACATTCATTTTCAGCCAGCGCTTTCTGATGGGCTTCATAGATGTCATCGAGCCGGAAGCATTGCGGGGCTTTGGCCATCATGCAATCTGCCCGGTTGAAAATATTTCCTACCTGATCCTTTTCCGCTGCCTTCAGGAAAATGGTCTCAATGGCAGGAGAAACGGTAATGGCGTTTCCATTCTTTTCCGCACAGGCGATACAGTCTGTAATTGTCTTCTGATCGATGAGGGGCCTCACTCCGTCATGAATGAGAAGCACCGAATCGGCGGGATATAATTCATGAGCCTTCAAGACCCCATGGTATATGGATTCCTGACCACTGTTTCCGCCGGGAACGATGGATTTAACTTTAGTGATATGAAATTTGTCCAGCAGGGTCCGGCAGTAGGGAATCCAGCTTTCCAGACAGACCAGCACGATGCCATCTATTTGTGGATGCTGTTCAAAAAGCTCCAACGTATAAATCAGTACCGGCTTTCCGTGAACCTCTAAAAACTGTTTCGGCGTGGACCGGGTATTCATCCGCTGACCGGTGCCCCCGGCAAAAATTAAAGCTATATTCATAACGCACCCTTCCTGTCTCCAATATGCTGTAATTGTCTCTAGCTTACCATGTGTAATCCTTTTTTTCTACTCGCTTCCATAGGAAGCGATTTCTAACTGGAAGCAGAATATGATAAAATAAAACAAAATAATTTTTATATTGCAGGAGCTAAACCTATGAGATCCATGACACAGGAAGAAATAAAAAAGGAAGAATTAAGGGTACTGATTGCTTTTCGCGATTTCTGCGATGAGCATCATTTGAAATATGCGCTTGCCTTCGGAACCATGCTGGGAGCGGTCCGTCATAATGGTTTTATTCCATGGGATAATGATATCGACGTCATGATGCTCAGGGAAGATTATGAGAAACTGACGGAAATTTACGAGGACGGTTTCCGGGATACCAGACTTCTTTCTTATAAAAAAGATCCGGGCTATATTTATCCGTTTACGAAAATCGTCAGTGCCAGAACCTATGTGAAAGAGGATAATACACAGGAAAAGCTCAGAAGCAAAGATATGGGCGTGTGGATTGATGTATTTCCAGTGGATGATCTGGGAGATCATCCGACGAAAGAAATCTGGAAGAAATCCCGTTTCCTCCAGCGCTGCATGATCTGCAAGATGAAAGGACTTAAAAAATTTACCAATAACTGGGTCCATTTTGACCGTATCTTCAAATATGGAATTTACTGTTCCCGGCACAGTCTGGCAGAAGTCCGCAATGCACTGGATAATCGGCTGAGTGAAAATTTTGGCAAAAAGACAAAGTTCGTGGGTCCCGTTGTCTGGACTACCGTCAAATGCCCCGTACCCAGAGAAGCCTGGGATCATCTGACACTCCATGATTTCGAAGGTGAAAAGTTCACCATTTATGATATGGAAACGACCGATTCTTTCCTGAAACAGTTATATGGCGATTATATGACGCCGCCGCCTCTCCGGAAAAGGAATCCCCATGATATCGAGGCGTACTGGAGAGATAAGTAATGGTAATGACTCCCCTGTGCCCGGATGTTATGCGGGCGATTGCTGATGCTTTTGAAAAATGAATCACTTTAATGAAAAAGGCTCCTGCGGGGGCCTTTTATTTTTTTCCTGCTTAGCTTATTATTAAGGAGTGATTGAATTTTTATTGCCTTTTTAGATGGTCATTATTGAGTAAAGAATTGATTAAGAATATAATAGAAAAATACATACTATAAATAATTTAACTAAAAACGGAGTCGGGAGAAAAGGATCGTCCGTGTTGTCAGGAGTCATATGCATAGCTTTATAGGAAAAATTATTAATTACAAATCGGAGATATTTATATTTCTGGGAGTCATTTTCTATTCTTGGGTTATTCGCCTCGCATCATCTAACAGTTATTCTTTTTTCTCTCAGTTCCAGAGAGTCTTCTGGGTGGCAATCTGTATTGCAATCCTGAATCGTTTGTGGAAGGATGGCAGGAAAAGTGAAGTAAACTTCTCATTCAGCAGGTGGTATATCCTCTCTTATCTGCTTTTTTCGTTTCTTTATGTTCTGACGGCCTTGATCAAAAGGGCGGATGGGATAATTCTTCCCGGAGTGGAAATCCTCAGCGCTTTTCTGGTAGGGTCTACGTTATTCTGCTTGATTGTTTTTCTCCTTTACCTTTTTTATCAGATTCCTGTCCGCAGTTTGCGAATCTTATGCCAGGTTTTTGGTTATGTCGTGCTGGGGATTTCCATTTTTCTTCCGGCGGAGTTTCTGGGCTATTACCTGGTAAGTGGTCATGTCCTGACGGCGGATATTCTCCTGACTTTATTTCAGACGAACGGTTCTGAAACAGCGGCTTATTTGAAATCCCAGAATTTATTGCTCTGGGGGGCGGTATCTTTCCTTATTGTCTTTGCACTGGCTGCAGGCATTGCCCTATTTAGGAAGGTGATGCAGAATCGGGTAACCATAAAAAAGAAATGGATTCTCCTGCTTGCCATTCTGGTAATTCTTTTTGGGGGGTATGAGCTTCCCCGGCAGAAGAATTTCTATATGTATTCCGTTTGTTCTGCCGCAAAGAAGGAACTTGCAAATTTTAAGAAATATGGGGAAACCAGGGAGAAGCGGCTGAAAATGCTGGCGGCCATGCCGGAATTGAAACGAAAGTATGGTGGTATTTATGTCCTTGTGATTGGTGAATCTGCAACCCGGGATCATATGGGGACCTTTGGTTATGATCGGGATACGACGCCCTGGCTTTCATCGCAGTTGAAAAATGAAAGTACAGTGGGATTTACTCATGGCTACGCCAATTTCACTCACACTGTTCCGGCCTTGACTTTTGCTTTGACGGAGAAAAATCAATATAATCATAGCCAAATAGCTCTTGAAAATGTCCCTTCCTTTATAGAGATTGCAATTTCTTCGGGCTATGAGACTTACTGGCTCAGCAATCAGAGAAAGTATAGTGTCTGGGATACGCCAATTGCAGAAATAGCTTCTACTGCAGAAAATCAGGTCTGGATCAATGAGGAGGCAGGGACCGGAAATTTGCAGACCATGTATTATGATGGGGATCTGTTGAACCATCTGCCGGATCTCAATGGTGATGCTTTGATTGTTTTCCACCTTATGGGAAGTCATGGAATCTATCTGGACCGGTACCCTGAATCGTATGCCAGATTTAAAGGAAAGGGCAAAGTTGTTGATGCCTATGATAACAGCATTCTGTATACGGATGCTGTCTTGAAACAAATCTATGAAAGGATTTCTTCGTATCCAAATTTCCAGGCCATGTGCTATATTTCTGATCATGGTGATGATCCGGACCGGAATGTGGGGCATGAGGCGACCAAGTTTACCTGGGAAATGAGCCATATTCCTTTTGTCCTATGGACTTCGCAGAATTTCAGGGATACCAGGCCTGAAGTGTGGGAGACATTAAAGAATCATCGGGAAGACTATTGGTCCAATGATCTTCTTTATGAGCTTATGACCAGTCTCATGGGAATCGAAGGCGCACCGGGCATGGATGCAAAAATGGATATTTCAAGCCCTGATTATGACAGAACGAGGGATAATCTGCTGACGATGCATGGGAAACGAAAGGTTACAGATGATTCTGCGGCGGGCTGATTGTTTTTAAAAAGAGCTTCTTTACAGAGGCTTTTTTTATTCATTAAGGAATCTATATTGTTGTAAAATCAGGAGAGGGTCCTGTTTCTATTTTTGAGAAAAAGGAAATTCAAATCATCGGAGGCTGGGATGGTTATTTCAAGGTCTTATATCAAAAGCCGGTTTGCATCGTATCTCCGTCATTTCGATATGTCCGACCCGCAGGTGGCGCTGAAGGTGGTTCATTCGGGGCGGGTGGCTTCGAACGGGGAAATCATTGCGAAAGGGCTGGGGCTTTCGGATGCAGATACGGACTTTTCCCGGGTGCCGGGGATGCCGAAAATACGAGCGGAGAGCTGTATGGGATCTTATCCAATCGTACATAACTATATTTGCATAACTTTAACGGACTGATGTAAAATTGATTCATAAGATACAGGGATTTCAATATTTTATGAAATCGTGATTTGGCATTTTCAATGAAAATGGAAACTTTCTGGCAAATATTGGAAACTTTCTCACCTGTTTTGGAAACTTTCTCAGCGAAATGGAATTTTACAGGAGTAGAGTTTCCGATAGTTTTGCCAGGCTCTTTTTATTTTAGTTCCTATGGGAGGTGAAAATAATGTGGGATAAGTTGGATGGGGTAGAAGATACAAACCTTGACTATAAGGAGAGATTGGAAGAAAACAGGCCGCACAGCTGGTTGAAGTCGGTTTCAGCATTTGCCAATACCCGGGGCGGGAGTATTATATTGGGGGTTCGTGATAAAGATCACAGCATAGTGGGAATTGATAATATACAATATGTGTCTTCTAAGATTTCTGAATTTATTTCCAGAAAGATTGAACCTGCTGTTCAGTATGAACTTCATGATCTTAAATATCCCGGTGATAAATACTGCCTGGAGATTAAAGTATTTAATGGTCCGGACTATCCATATTACTATATTCAGGATAAAGCAAAAACTGCTTATGTCAGAAGAGGTGATCGTTCTGAACCGGCTACAGCCATTGAGCTCAGTCATTTGGTGTTAAGAGGACTAAATAAGACATTTGACATGCTGCCGTCTCACTATTTGTTGAATGATATCAGTTTTACACTGTTTCGGGCGACCTATAACGGAGTGGCAGAAGAATCTCTGGAAATGCCTAGGGATCTTCAGTCGATGAAATTAATAGATGAAAGTGAAAGAGTGACTTATGGAGGATTGCTTTTGTGTGATCAGGGAGTGCTGGCACAATCAAAAGTGGTATGTACGCATTGGAAGGGTCTTGAAAAAGGTTCTGTAGATGAAGATGCGATTGATGATAAGGTATTTGAAAGGGAAAGCCTTATTTCTTTATTGACGGATGCAGAGTCCTTTGTCATCAATAATTCCAAAAAATCCTGGTCAATCCGAGGAATTCAGAGGGAAGAAAAAAGCGATTATCCTTACCGCGCTGTTCGTGAAGCATTGGTGAATGCTTTAATTCATCGGGATTATCAGAATATAGGCTCCGAAGTTCATGTGGATATGTTTGATGATAGAACTGAAATCACATCTCCTGGTGGAATGATGAATGGAAGCCGGATTCAGGATTTGAATCTTTATAAAGTACCTTCCATGAGAAGGAATGAAGTTATATCTGATATATTTGGACGACTCCACTTTATGGAGAGGAGAGGCAGCGGGATCCAAAGGATTTTGAAATCATACGAAGGGTTTGGGAAGAAACCCGAATTTTATTCGGATAGCACGATGTTCTGTGTCGTTTTACCAAATCAGGGATATTCGAAAAAAGACAGTAAAGAAGATCAAAATGACGTAGAGAACACTGGATTTACAGATTTCTCTAATCATGTCCGGGAAATATATCATGAACAGATGGCTTTACATATTATTGCATTTGCGGGACAGCTTGGTAAAGATCAGAGTTTTAACAGGAAAAAGTTGTCTGCCTGTTTAAATGTTACTGAAAATGCGGCTTCTAAAATCATACGAAAAGGAGTAGATAAGGGAGTTATTCGAAAAGAAAGACGGGGCTCTTATTACTTCCTCTTTGATTGACAGGAGGGATGTTTGGTAGATATCCGGTAAATCTCATTGAAACTATGAAAATAAAAGGTTTTCTTTTAAACCGGAAGTGTATTCCATTTGGGACTGTTTGAGGTTTTCGTGCCGAAAGATGTGCATGGGATGTAATATTGTCTGAGTCTTCAAAGGGAATGTCCCGGTTTATCCGAAAATCGGAGGAAATATGGTTATTTCTAAATCCTGTATTTCAAATCAGGTTGAACGTTATCTCCGGCCTTTTGACAAATCCGACCCGCAGGTGGCGCTGAAGGTGGTTCATTCGGGGCGGGTGGCTTCGAACGGGGAAATCATTGCGAAAGGGCTGGGACTTTCGGATGCAGATACGGATCTTGCCTGGGCGCTGGGGATGCTGCATGATATCGGGCGGTTTGAGCAGATCGCGCGGTACCATACGTTTTCGGACGGAAGGTCCATGAATCACGCGGCCTACGGGGCGAAATATCTTTTTGGCGAGGGTCATATCCGGGATTTCATGGAGGATGGTTCGGAGGATTCGCTCATGGAGAGGGCGATAGCGCTGCACAGTGTTTATGAGCTGCCTTCGGGATTATCGAAGAGGGAGCTCCTTTTCTGCCGGCTTCTCCGGGATGCGGACAAGGCGGATATTTTCCGTGTCTATGCGGCGTACTCGGATCATCCGGAAATCATCTGGAACGTTCCGCGGGAGAAGTTCGAGCGGTCGAAGCTGACGGATGAGGTCTATGAGATGGCGCTCACGAGGAAATCCATTCCTACTTCCATTAAAAAAGAGCCTCTCGATTTTTACGTGGGAGGCCTTGCCATGTACTTTGACGTGAATTTCGAGGTGACCAGAAAGCTCATCCGTGAGCAGGGGTACCTCGCAAAGTTTATGGATTTCCACAGTGAAGAGGAGGAAACGGAGAAGAGGCTTTCTGAGGTGAAGAAGCTGATATTTCCTCCGGCGGAGTGAGCGGATTGCGGAATGCGGTGAAGGGGTGTACGATGGTACGCGTCGAAACTGAAGCTGTATTTCCATGCCGCCATAGGAATGCAATCCGGAAGTTGGAATTTCTATGCATTCATTATTACGTAACCCATGAAATTATAGTGTCAATTGGCATGTTTTCCATAGATAGCCCCCTTCACCCTTGCGGGAGCTTCCCCCGTTGGGGGAAGCGAATCTACAGCGACCTGGGGAATTTACGTCCGAAAGTGCAGTTTCCCTCTCAATCAATCTTACCCCAATCTGCTATCCGTCTTTTCGAAATGCCCACGCAAAAAAGCCACTACTCCCTGAAGTATACTGCTTCGAGGGGTAGTGGCTTTCCTCATACTGGTATTTTCTTTTTCATTTCACGGGCCCGTGAATTTTCAAGCCCGGTCCGTCGCCCTTTCCGCTTTCTCTGAGAATGGCTGCCGTAGCGGAAGTTCGTGGGTGATTTCCCTTGCTCTGCCTATATAGTGCAGAAAAGGAATTTTATTTTATTAGATTTTCGTTAAATTTTTGCTTGCCCATTTATTTTCGACAATTACAGCAGGGATTGGTCCTGCAGGGGTGCCATGGAAGTTACCGGCTGCCGGAGGAGTCGTGCCTTTGGTACGCATAAACGATTGGTGTGATTCGCCACGGCTCTGAGAGTCAGCTCTCTTTACCACTGCTCGGACGCAGCGTACTTTTATTTTGAGTCAATTGCGACTTGCAGGGGTAGTACGACCCACCCGTCGCCTTCGGCGCCACCCTCCCAAGCCTGGGAGGGCAGGGACAATTTGACTTAATGGATGGAGTCATTTGTCCCGGGATATTTCATCAGTCAGCCTCGTATGTGCCTTGTATGATTGGTCAACCTATCCGGCTGCTCCGCAGCCACCTTTCTATCCCGGGAAAGGTGGCGACCTGCAGCATGCGGATGGTTTTCTTCATAGGGACCGGGAATGTGTAGTGCAGGGATATTCATTTCTGCCCTTTCAGGCCCTGCGGGCCTACCAAGCCCCCTGGTCATGAGTCAGCCGAGCGAAGCGAGGCAGGGGGTCGTACTATCGTACAAGACGGAAATGAGCTAAAAAGGAAAGCAAGACTCCCCGATGGGAAGCCTGACCGCGGGAGATTTTGCTTTATTTTCGGCTTGAACGGGTAGAACGACCCACCTGCCCTTCGGGCACCCTCCCAAACGTGGGAGGGCTGAAACGATAGCATGCTGTCCGATATCCTCATATGGGACTTGATGGTATTGGTCAGGTATATAAAAGGGACGCTGCTTTAAAATTCGTGCAGCGCCACCTTTACCAACCACGAATCACGATTCACGAATCACGACTGGCAGTTTGTGAGAAAAGATTTGAAAAATCAATGATGCCCCGCCCTCTCCGCTTCTTCTTCCATCTGTTCGCTCCAGATGCCTGTGGGGATGAGTTCTCCGTCTTTGCTGTCATAGCGGACGGATGGGGGCATATTGAGGGCATTGGAGATGGGACTGGTGAAACCCCGGCCTATGACGTCGGTGGTATTCATGATGAAAAGGAAGGCGTGGGGGTCTATTTCTTCGATCAGGTGACGGACTCTGGTGACCTGGGTGAGGTCGACTATGGCGAAGACGATTTTCTTTTCGGCTCCGGAGAAGGCGCCCTGTCCGTAGAGGAGGGTAGCTCCGTGACCGATATTTCTAAGGAGGGTATCTGCTATTTCCAGAGGTTTATCGGAGACGATGAAGGCTGCTTTTCGCTGGGCGAAGCCGATGACTATGCGGTTGGCCAGGTTTGCATTGATGTACATGGCAATGAGTGTGCAGATGGCCGGTTCGAGGGCAAAGAAGAAGGCTCCGGCTCCTACGATTATCACGTTGATTCCAAAGACCACGTATCCTATTTCCAGATTGTAGAATTTCTTCATCACGGCCCCTACTACGTCCAGGCCTCCCGTATTGGAGTTGTAGCGGTAGAGGAGGCCCATGGAGAGGCCCAGGACTACGCCTCCTGCTATGGCAGAGACCAGGGGGTCTTTCACTACTTCATAGTCGGCCATGAAGCTGGTGAGGTCGATGAATACGGAGCAGAGGACGGTCCCCAGGATGGTGATGAGTGTATAGAGTTTTCCCATGCATTTCAGGGAGAGGATGAGAATCGGTATATTGAAGATGAGGTTTGCTATACCGATAGGAAAGCCGGTCATGTAGTAAAGAATCATGGCGATACCGGTGAGACCTCCCGAGAGGAACTGGTGGGGTACCAGGAAGGCATTGACGCCTACGGAATAGCCGAAGGTGCCGATGATGGTGATGACCACGATAAAAGCGAGCCGCTGCCAGTAGGTGGCAGAATGTGCGTCGGCTCCCAGTATGTTTTTCATAAGATAGTCCTTTCTTAGAGCATCTTTGCCTGGTGAAATTGTAATCTATTCTACACGGAATTTTTTAATTTACAATAGGGATTTCGTCCTGATCATGTAAATTATATAGATTTCAATTCTTTTATGGGAAATGTTTGTCCCATTTGTAGTGGAAACAGGGGATTCCTGCAGAAAGGCATAAAAAAACCGAAGCGGTGAGGCTCCGGTTTTTCTTTTTATTCTGCTTTTTCTTCCGTCTGTTCTTCTGCAGGTTCTTTTTCTTCAGTCTGCGGTTCTTCGGATTCTTCAGCAGGAGCAGCTTCTTCGGCGGCCGGTTCTTCTGTCGTTTCTTCAGGAGCTGTTTCTTCCGCAGCCGGTTCTTCTTCGGCGGGAGCGGCTTCTGCCGCCTCGGCAGCCGGAGCCGGTTCTTCAGCCGGTGCAGCTTCTTCGGCCGGCGCTGCTTCTTCGGAAGGAGCCGGTTCTTTTACCGGTACTTCTTCGACCGGTGCGGGGGCCGGTTCTTCGCCGGAAACTTCGGCCAGGGTCGGAGCCTTTACATGGTCCAGCTGGTCGATGGCAGCCAGGGCCAGGGTGAGGTCTTTTCTGATCTTACCGATGTAGGTCTTCATATTTCCTTCGGTACGGATCATATTTTCTACCAGTTTTCTGCGGGATTCTTCGGCTTCCTGGACCTGCCGCCTGCTCTGGGCCTGGGCGTTGGAAACGAGGATTTCCGCGTCTCTCTTTGCATTTTTCTTTACGTTTTCAGCGGTATCCTTGGCCAGCTGAAGGGTATTGGACATGGTTTCGGAAATGCGTTCATAGTTGGCCAGTTTCGTTTTCATCTGGTCCATCTGCTCTGCCATTTCACGATGTTCTCTGTAGATCTGTTCATAATCTGCAACGATCTGCTGCAGGAAATCATCCACTTCTTCCTGGCTGTAGCCGCGCAGGGATGCTTTGGAAAAAGTCTTGTTATGGATATCCATTGGTGTAATCATCGGTAGTCCTCCTTGGGATAATTCTCTATTCATTTTACTTGTTTCCTATCGATTAGGCAAGATGCCTGATTTTGACTCGCTTACATGTTTGGAGACAGTCCGGCGAGAGAACTTTAAGGATGAAAGTGCAGTTCGTCCTTTTGGGGGGAGGAATTGGGAATTAGGGGATGTGCGGCGCAAATTTATGGGCGTCGCTTTTTGATTTGGCCTCCGGCGTATATTTTCGACATGTACCATTGAACAACCTCTCAGTCACAACACGTCCGCTCTCCAGGCTTGGAGAGCTGGTGCCCGATAGTATGTTTTCGCTTTGCTCATATAGGCCGGGAATGGCTGGCGCAGGAGATTTCATACCCTGGTGTTCCGGCTGGTTCGAAACCTTTCCGCGAGAGTTTTGAGCCGGCAGCCGCAGGATTCGTATTTCTTCCCTTTATCAAAAGAGCCGGCTGCAGGAAGCCGGCTCTTTTTCTAACCACTAAAAACTAACTACTAAATGCTAACTACTTCTCCAGAATCCCCTGTATCTTCCTGACTTCTTCCACTGTCAGCTGTCCCGGGGCGCTGGCTTCTCTGCCTGCGGCGAAGGTGAGGGCTCCGCCCAGATTATTTCCTGCGATCCGGGTGATGACTCCCAGGGGGCCCATGGCGATGGTGACTACCGGGATGTCCGGATATTTTTCTCCGAATCTGGCGGCTGCGCTCATGAGGGCAGATACGTGGGAGGGCTTTTCGGGCATGACGGCTATTTTTTCAATATCCGGTCTGAAGAAACGCATATTTTCCAGCACGTCCAGTATTTCCATTTCTGAAAGGGCCCGCTTGAATTTATGGTAGCTCATGAGTACCGGGAGGCCCTGCCTCTTTGCCTGGGAGATGAGGACTTTCGTATCCATCATTTCATGGCCGTACTCCACATCCAGGATGTCTGCCCAGTGGGAGGCGATGATGAGGGAGAGGAGGCTGATATATTCTCCTCCCGGCGTCTTGTGGACTCCTCCCTGGCTCTTGGTGCGGACGGTGGTGAGCACGGGTTTGCCGGGGAAATATTTCCTTATGATCCGCCATGCGGTATCGAGGTCCCGGGTGGCATTGAAATTTTCCTTGTTCATCAGGTAGTCCACCCGCCACTCGACCATATCCAGGGGGGAATCTTTCAGCGCTTCACATTCTTTTTCAAGACTTCCAAGGTCAGAAGAAACGAGGGGTACGCAGATGGCAGGTCTGCCTTCTCCGATAGTTACGTCTTTTATTTTCAGCATTTGAGCTCCTTTCAGAGGGAAATTCTCCAGCCCCGGTCAGCCTGGTTCAGTACTTCGCAGCCGGTATCGGTGACCATGACCAGATCTTCGATGCGGATTCCAAATTTTCCGGGGATGTACACGCCCGGTTCGATGGAAAAGATCATGCCAGGTTTGGCGATAATTTCAGAAGTGGCGCTCACTTCGCCTGCTTCGTGCTCCCGGATGCCTATGAAATGGCCCAGGCGGTGGGTGAAGCAGGGGCCATAGCCGCCTTTGGAAATATAGTCTCTGGCTGCCTTGTCCAGTTCTGAGAGTTTGATCCCCGGGCGGACCATGGATTCGGCCAGTTCTCCTGCCTCCCGTACAAGATCATGGATTTTCACCCATTCTTCGTCAGGCCTTCCGTAGAACCAGGTGCGGGTCATATCGGAGCAGTAGTTATCTTTTTTGCAGCCGATATCAAAGAGCACCGTTTCCCGCCTTTTGAGGGGCGTCGCATCCGGCATGTGATGGGGGTCGGCTCCATGGGCGCCGAAAGATACGATGGGCGGAAAGGAAAATCCTTCGGCTCCTTCTTCTTTATAAATGGCAAGAAGTTTTTCGGCGCATTCTTTTTCCGTAACCCCCGGCGCAATCCATTGGGAAATTTTTTTCATTGCCCGGTCGTTGATATTCGAGGCCAGGCGCATGATGCCCATTTCCCTTTCATCTTTCACGGCCCTTGCATCGTCTACGGCAGGGGAGCCATTGATGAATTTCAGGTCTTTTCTCCGGCTCATGAGGTCAAGGAGGAAGGCGGAGGGCCAGACTTTATCCACGCCCACTTTTCCTTCCGGCAGATGACCGGCCAGAAGGGCCATGCCGTCTTCTCCATCTTCATAGGAAATATCGGCGATGTAACCGGCCGCCTTTGCTTCTGCCATGGTCCAGCCGGTGCCGGATTTCAAGGGGAAGAGACGGTTCCGCACCCAGAAAGCCGGCCCTTTTTCCTGAACCACCAGCACGGTCAGCCGTTCACCGGGATGAATGGTCTCTCCCGTGAGATACCATAAAGCAGCCGCTTCTGAAACAATCAGCGAGGAAAGGCCGAGAGCTTTCATATTCTCCCGCACTTCTCCCATCCGCCTGTCATGCATAATGGACATCCTATCGACCTCCTTGTTTATGTCTTTTATTTATATTTCTATTATAGACCATATCTATCATTAAAAGAAGGTTAATAGTTATCAGTGATCGGGGTGAAAGGGAAACTGTCATGTGAATAACTTTTGAATCGGGAGTGTCGGGGGTATCGGGAGTATCGGGGGACTCGGGAAGGTGGCGGCCTTTGGCCGCGAGTTTTTGATGGGGCCTTCGGCTCTCATTCGGGCCGGGGGGAATTTTTCCCCATCAGTGCGGTTCGTCCCCTCACCCGCTTCGCGGGAGCTCCCCTATCGAGGGGAGCCTTTCCGCGGATGTTTTGAGACATTTGGCATGGAAATGGTACGGCATCGAGTCCCAAATGTGCAGGTTATGATCGGAGGCTTTTGATGTGATGTCGGGCTGTCGGGAAGGTGGTGGCTTTCTGAGGCAGGAATTGGGGATTAGGAATTGGCGGGAGGTGCGGCGTAAAGTCGTGGGCGCCGCATTTTGATTTTGCCTTCGGCTCTCATCTGTGTCCGGGAATATTTTTCCTCATCCGTGCAGTTCGTCCTCCCACCGCTTCGCGGAGCCCTCCTATCGAGGAGGGCCTCCCGTGTTCCGATTTCCTTATTCTCCCGGGTGCCTTTTGCCAGTTGTCTTCATATGTGCTGATTCCGGTCGGTTCATTTTGGGTAATATCGGGGTTTTCAGCCCTGTCTGTGTACAATCCCCATATAAAATATTGGCTGCATCAGCAGCCAATCCTTCCCGACAGCCCCGTGCCTCCCGACATTCCCGATATTCCCGACACAAAAGTTATTTCACCTTCTGCTTTCCTCTTTCATTTATTGGCAAGTAAAGATCATCTAAAGTATAATAAGAAGAAATATTTATAAAATATAAATAAACGGAGGAAGAAAATGGCTCTTAAAGAATTCAAGCTGCCCTTTGGCCATGGAACGCAGTCTGTGCTGCTGCCGGAGGAACATATTTCTGATGTGCTGGTGGGCGTGCCAACTCCTGCCTGCGATGTGAAGGAAGCAGCCATCGAATGTATGCGTCATCCGATTGGCTCGAAACCTCTTTCTGAAGTGGTGAAAAAGGGAGATAAAGTCTGCCTGATCGTGGCGGATATCACCCGTGCCTGGAACAGGGCAAGGGAATTCACTATTCATGTGGTCAATGAACTGAACCTGGCAGGTATTCCGGATGAAGATATGTACATCGTCTTTGCCCAGGGGACTCACCGCGTTCATACGGATGAGGAAAATATCACCTGCGTAGGTGAAGAAGTGGCCAAGCGCATCAAAATGTACCAGCATGTTTCCACGGACAAATCCATGCTCACCCATATGGGCGTGACTTCCAGGGGTACCGACGTATGGATCGATACAAGAGTGGCCCAAGCAGATAAAGTCATCCTCATCAATGCGATTTCCACCCATGATATGGCAGGCTTTGGCGGCGGAAGGAAACTGATCCTCCCGGGAGTGGCCGGATTTGAAACGGTCCAGCAGAACCACTGCCATGCGCTGGGGGATACCCTGGGAAGCGGTCTCAACCCGGATGCAAAGCTTCTGAAAATCGAGGGCAATCCTGTTTCCGAAGATATGCAGGAAGCCTGCGATATGGTGAAACCCTGTTTCCTCGTCCATTCCGTCATCAATGAAGATGGAAATATTTCCTCCATGGTCGGCGGCGATCCTTACGAAGCCTGGCTGGAAGGAACGAAGCGGACCTACCGCATGCAGAAGGTTCCCATGAAGCAGCAGGCAGACGTATGCATCGTTTCTGCCGGCGGTTATCCGAAGGATACGAACCTCTACCAGGGGACCAAGTGCTATACGACGGCAGAAATTGCTGCGAAAAAAGGCGGAATCATCATCACCATGATCGAGGCGGAAGATATCATGGAACCGCCGGCCTACCTGGGAAGCTTCAAATACCCGAATCTCACGGAAATGGAAAAAGGCCTCCGCGCCTGCTTCACCATTCCTTTCTTCGTGGCTTTTGAAAATCTGATCACTGCCATGACCCATACGGTTTACATTGTGACGAAACCGGAAAACTTCGAGATCCTTCGCGAAAGGACCCACCAGATCCCTGTAGCCACCGTGGCGGAAGCCTGGGAACTGGCACAGAAAAAACTGGCCGAAGAAGGAAAGACCGACTATACCATCAATGTCATCCCTCATGGAAGTGCGGTAGTTCCGTATATTAAATAAGTGGCAATAAAATTATCTGCCTCACTCGTGTACCGTGGACCGGGCCGCGGGTCTGACAACTAAAAATTATAAATTCGTCCCTGCCTTGCCGGTTTTATTCCTCCTTTATATGAAACATTCAATCCCATGAGCGGAAATGCTCCTGTTCTCGCCAAATCTCAAGGAAATTGCTGAGGGAATTGGCAGAAAGTAGAGGTATCTATGAAAAAATTACTCGCTGCCCTGGCTCTCTCTGCTGCAGCACTCCTTCCAGTTTCTGCATTTGCCGCCGATTTCATGACCCTGGATTCTGCATCTTACGATGCCATGTGGGCCAAAGGAAAGACCGTGAAGAAACACGGCCTTCTGGAAAATCCCATGCACTACGGAGTGGAAATGCGGCATGGAACCATCGGTTCCAATCAGGTGGTGGTGGTCACTCCCTATACGGCGGGCATGTATATTTCTTCCACCGAAGACCTGCGGCTCCTCGAAGTACCGGAAAATTTCAAGGATATCCTTCTTTCCAATCAGGATATCCTCTTCGTAGCACCAGCCTACATGCCGGTGCATCATCTCGTTTCCTACTCCATGGAAACAAAGGGCAGCAACCGCTCGGAGCACCTGGTGCTGGAAAAAGACGGAAAACGCATTTACCCCCGCTATGAAATGAATCCTGCTATCGACAGCCTCATGCCCCATTCCCATTACGTCCGTTACTTCGGATTTACCAGAGAGCAGATCCTTGACGTACCCTACACCGTGAAATACGTAAACGGCGAAGGAGACATCATCGAATTCCCGGTAACCGAAAAGACGCTGAAACGGATGCTCGAGCAGGAGAAGAATTTTGAGGCGTGAGTCTTTTGTCAGATAAGACGGATTGAGTCAGTTGCGGTTTTCGTGGGTTAGCCTCATCACGGCGAGCCCCGATATAGGCTTTCTCGAGATTTCGTGATTCGTGATTCGTGGTTCGTGAAGGATATGGCTGGCTGCGCCAGCCAATCTTATATAGCGGCCATCGGCCGCGGGCCGATGGCCCTGCTGATGGTTTCAGCCTGTATTTGAGATTTCGTGGGTCGTGAAGGTGTGCCCCTGATGGGGCACATTTTTTTCATGAAAATGTGGCGGAAGGGGATGATATGGAAGTCTGTTCCATGGATGTGTTTTGCTGAATTGTAAAGAAAAGAATTGAAATAAATAAGAAAACAGTCACATATCAAAAAAGTGTATTTCTCATTCTTGTACTATTTCTTATTTTCGATTAAAATTATAAGTATAAAAACTTAGCTTAACCATAATAATAAATATAATCATCCATGAATGGGAGGCGGAGTAATGACTATGATTGCCCGCAGGCTGGAGGAATCCGTAAGGGAACTCATGGAAAGCCGGCCTGCGATTCTCATCGTGGGACCCCGCGGGGCGGGGAAGACCACGGTTCTTGGAAATTTCGGGGTTGGAGAGAGGACATATGCGGCGTTATCGGATGAGGAGACGCGGAATCTGGCGGAAAAAGAGCCGGACCGTTTCTTTGAGAGATATCCTGTGCCCCTCATTATAGATGAAGTGCAGCGTTCGCCCGTTCTTGTACAGGCATTGAAGGAAAAAATCGAAAAAGGACGTCCCGGAGATTTCCTCCTGGCTGCGTCCTGGATGACGAGGGAGCTGGAGGAGCTCATTCCTGCTCTTTCCGGGAAACTGGAGAAGCTGACTCTTCTTCCTCTTTCCCAGGCGGAACTCCACGGACTGGAGATCCCGCCGTTTGACCCGTCGGCAGAGATGGACGGAGCGCCCTGTTCCTCCGATGCGGTGTATAAGGAAATATGGACGGGCGCCATGCCTGCCGTGCGAAGCGGCGAGAAGGCGCGGAATGTCTTTTATGCTGAATATATCCTTAAAGTGATTGAGGAGGATATGAGGAAATTCGTGCGTCTCCGGAATGAGCGGAAGTTTCTTGATTTCCTCATGGTCCTTGCTGCCTGGGACGGGCAGTCCGTCAATTTCGACGGACTTGCCAGGGAAGCAAAGGTCAATACCCTCACCGCCAGGAAGTGGGTACAGGTACTGGAAAAACTGGGACATATCTATTTCCTTCGTCCCCTCCTTCATCCTGCCCTGAAGCGGGCCGTCCGCACGCCGAAGCTTTATTTCACCGATACCGGTCTTGTGTGCTACCTCAGGAACCGTCCCTCACCGGCATCGGTGATGACCGGAGCCATGAAGGATGTGCTTCTTGAAAATTTTGCGGTCAATGAAATCCGCAAATCTTATTTCTATCATGGAAAAGTGCCGCCCCTTTCTTACTATCGGGATATAGACCGGAAGGAAATACAGGTGGTTTTCATCGGAGAGAGCACGCTGTATCCGGTGAAAATTTTAAAGACGGTCCATCCGGCGCCGGGAAACGGGGCCGATTTCCCTGTGCTTGACCAGACAGGAATTCCCCGGGGGAAAGGGACCATTCTCTGCCTTACCATCAGGAAGAAGGAACTGGGGAAAAATCTCACCGGCCTTCCGGTGACCGTACTTGGATGAAAATTCCCATTCCGGAAAGGAGGGCTCCATGCTCATCGCGTATGCCGCACCGGCGGATATATTTCATAAAGAAACGGAAATCAAAAAATCCATATTCATCGCCCATCTCATGCCGGTGACGAGCGAGGAAGAAGCGCAGGCCGCACTGGATGGTTTCCGGAAAGAATACAAAGATGCTACCCATAATTGCTACGCCTGGCGCATCGGTACCACGAGGGTCCTTGAAAAATCCGGAGACGATGGAGAACCCCAGGGCACGGCGGGCCACCCCATGCTTCACGTACTGCAGATGCAGCACCTCACCAACGTGCTGGCCGTAGTGACGAGGTACTTCGGAGGAATCAAGCTGGGAGCCGGCGGCCTCACCCGCGCTTATAGCGGGTCTCTGGCCGATGCAGTGAAAGAAGCGCCGATCGTGGTTTACACACCCTATGAATGTTATGAAATCATCCTGCCCTATCCGGCGGTGGGAGGATTTGAAAATTATATCAAAGATAAAGATATCATCGTCAAAAACCGCGCTTTTGCAGATAAAGTGCGGATGACCATCCTCTGCCTGCCGGAAGAGGCAAAAAATCACCTCCGCTTCTTCACCGACCTCACCGGAGGCAAAGCGGGAATTGATAAAATGGGAGAGGAGTATGTGAAGATTCATCGGAGTCATTAGGCAGTTACCCGGGTTTGAGTCTCATTCGGTATTCGGGATTAGCCTCACATCGGCATGTCCCGTTCGAGTCCATTCCGAGATTTCGGGGTGCGGGATGCGGGGTGCGGGGAAGGATTGGCTGCTGATGCAGCCAATGATTATATATGGGGGCTGTGCACAGGCTTTTTATTTGAGTCATCAGGCAGTTACCCGGGTTTGAGTCAGTTTCGGTATTCGGGATTAGCCTCACATCGACATGCCTCTTTCGAGTCCATTCCGAGCTTTCGGGGTGCGGGATGCGGGGTGCGGGGAAGGATTGGCTGCTGATGCAGCCAATGATTATATATGGGGGCTGTGCACAGGCTTTTTATTTGAGTCATCAGGCAGTTACTGTGGCTTGAGTCTCATTCGGTATTCGGGATTAGCCTCACATCGACATGCCCCTTTTGAGTCCATTCCGAGATTTCGGGGTGCGGGGTGCGGGGAAGGATTGGCTGCTGATGCAGCCAATTATTATATATAGGGACTGTGCACAGGCTTTTATTAGAGTCATCAGGCAGTTACCCGGGTTTGAGTCTCATTCGGTATTCGGGATTAGCCTCACATCGACATGCCTCTTTCGAGTCCATTCCGAGATTTCGGGGTGCGGGGTGCGGTGTAAATGTCAAGATAAGAATGTACATTTTTTTCAACTTAAGAATGTACAAAAATATCAAGATAAGCGTGTACGAATTATTGTTCCTCCGTAAAATAATCCTTTAGACGGTAAGACTGGCCACTA
>Ga0256406_1002472_pt1 | contig 25952 bp, 21 predicted proteins | sample RumenRJG_03DNA_FD_185986 | JGI IMG/M metagenome (GOLD analysis project Ga0256406, IMG submission 185986) | Bovine rumen microbial communities from Lethbridge, Alberta, Canada - RJG_03 | ecosystem: Host-associated > Mammals > Digestive system > Stomach > Rumen | place: Canada: Alberta | collected...
ACTATGAGGTTGATAGGCTGCGTGTGTAAGCAGAGTGATCTGTTCAGCTTGGCAGTACTAATAGGTCGATGGCTTGTCCTTTTCCTTGATTCTCCTCACTCATTGTTCAGTTTTCTAAGTACATTGACTTGTACAGGTCTCAATGAGCACCATTAGCTCAGTTGGTAGAGCACCTGACTCTTAATCAGGGTGCCCAGGGTTCGAGTCCCTGATGGTGCACCAATGTGGCCCGTTGGTCAAGTGGCCTAAGACTCCGGCCTCTCACGCCGGCAACGGCAGTTCGAATCTGCCACGGGTCACCATTGTAATTTAGAAAATATCGATGCGAAAGCGTCAGATATATAGGCGGTGTTTTTAGCGCAGAGGTCCCACCTGTTCCCATCCCGAACACAGTAGTTAAGCTCTGCAGTGCTGACAATACTTGGTTGGAAGCGACCCGGAAAGATAAGGCAATGCCGCCACAAATATTCCTCAATAGCTCAGCCGGTAGAGCATTCGGCTGTTAACCGAAGGGTCGTAGGTTCGAGTCCTACTTGGGGAGCCAATGAAGACCAGATCGTTTTCGGTCTGGTTTTTCGTTTTTTATAGATTTATTCGTTATCTTATGATATTATGATATCAAATAATAATTCGTTTGACGGAGACATTATGATGGACTTGACGCGTACAAGCAGATTTATCAGCATGATCCTTCGGCATAAGCCCGAAGAAATCGGCATAACGCTGGACGAGCACGGCTGGGCGGACGTTCAGGCTCTGATCGAAGGCGTAAACAAATCCCACCCGCTGACAATGGAGATTCTGGAAGAGATCGTCCGTAACGACGAAAAAGGGCGGTATTCCTTTAATGAGGATCATACGTTGATTCGAGCAAATCAAGGGCATTCGATTCCAGTTGATGTTGAATTGAAAGAAATGATGCCGCCGGAGATACTGTATCACGGGACCGGGGAGAAATTCACCGCAGCAATCGATCAAATGGGGCTGATCCCGAAATCACGGCTTTATGTGCATCTATCTGCTGACCGGGAAACCGCCGTCAAAGTCGGCAGACGGCACGGAAAACCGGTAGTTTACGAGGTATACGCCGGTCGGATGCACAAAGACGGTTATCAGTTTTTTCTGTCAGAGAACGGCGTATGGCTGACAAAAAATGTTCCAGTAAAATATTTGCACAAATGATATGAACCGGGCGATTCAACACCGCCCGGTTAGATTCTTTTTACCTATTTATTTTTTTTCTCCACTCTTCGACCGACTGCTGCACATGAGGATCTTTCCAGCACTGATAATACGGTTCCTTCTGTAGATCGATATTGCCTGTTTTCTGCAAGATTGAATTTGCAAAACCATCAATAAAGTCTCCATATTCATCCCAATGTGTGTCCAAATCGATACGGGCAAGGATGTATCCTATCAGTTCATAAGGGTTTCGTATGGGATACTCATCAAAACAGTAGCAATAGTAAAGATTCAGTGCATTATAAACTGCTTCTGCTGAAATACAATCGGTGGTCAAATGGCAGAAGAACCAATTATAGACATCCTCCCAATTATACTTCGCAAGCACATTCCCTGCAAAATCCTGATGCGTTTCGTTGCCTTCGGGATCGAAGTCCTCATCAAAGAAGTTGCAATCAAACAAATACCGCAGATCTTCTTGCAAAGAATTACACTTCATTTTTCTCACCTCTTTTTGAAGTTTTTATGGAACAGTTTAGGATCAAGCTTGGCAAATGCTTCATCGGCTGCATCCATAGATTTGATATTAGGCTTATAGTGTCCGCTTTGATTGTCATACTTATAGATTTTACCGCCTCTGACTTCAAGAATACCAGCCATTTTTACAACAGGGTCTTTGCCACCAATCAGAGTCGGATGGGGTGTTGGAACAGCATTATCCCCGCGACCATTACCATTTCGTTTGCCGATAATGATGTTCCCGTCCATATCAATCACATAAGGCATTTGAAAGCTTGTACTTTTGCTTCCGATGTAATTTCCGTTGATTACATCGGAAAGGTTCTTCGCCGTTGGGTTCTTATCATATTTTCCATCATGGTAAGTTCCGTTGTTAACATCATATTGATGCATTTTCTGTTCAACATGATACGAAGGAGCATAAGGCTGAGATCCTCCATTCGTACCAGAATAAGATCCGCCGCTGCCGCTTCCCATTACCTGTCACCTCCGTGCATCCGGGATGTCCAGTCAGGGAAAGGAACAAACTTTGTGTAAGCATCGTAGCTGCCGAATACGGATTTCGGCATTGAGCCGTACACTAAGACGACCTGCGGTTCCAGCGTCTCCAGCATTGCATCGAGGCCGGCGTGGAAATAGTATTTGTCCTCCCGGGTCTGAATACAGCCGTATGTTCCAACGGAAACGATACTGTGTTTTGCCGCGCCGAGAAAGGCAATTCTCTCCGGGAAGTATTTCGTGGTATAGGTAAGATCGTTGCCCCAGCGGATATTCGGAACGACGTAATTCCCTTTACGTTGGATATAGCTTCCGAGTGCTCGGTTACGATAAAGATTCGTAACCTGTACGGCAAGCGGCGCAGCACAGATTTGATGAGCTTGACAATCTGATTTCGGGGCTGTATGAAAATCTTATTGCTGGATTGCTTCCCGAAAGGCAGTACAAATCGCTGATGGCGAAGTATGACGCGGAGCAGCAGGACCTCGAACGGAAATTGGAAGAGTTGACAGAGGTTCTGTCGGAGCAGAAAGCACCGAAGATCAATCCGGAGAAATTTGCGGAGCTTATTAAAAAGTATAAGAATCCGCAGAAATTAAGCCGAGAAATGGTTCGCGAAATTGTTGACAAAATTGTTGTTTGTCAGGCAGAGGGTACCAAGCCTAACCGGTCGCAGCGGATTGAGATTTATTTCAACTTTATCGGGCAATATGCACCGGAATACACAGAAGCGGAGCGAGTTGAAATACAGGCGAAAAAAGAACGGGTAGCCGAAGAGAAAAACAGGCAAAGGCATGAGTATCACCGTGAGTATAACCGGAAGTATGCAAGGCAGAAAAAGGAAGAAGCGATGGCGCAAAATGACGGCCACCTGTATCCGCAAAAGATTTGCCCTGTCTGCGGAAAAGAATTTTGGCCGAATGTTTCGTACCGCAAGTACTGTTCGGAGGAATGCAGCGGACAGGAAAAGAGCAAATATTACGTTGCCGAAAATGAAAAGCGCAGGCAAAAGAGAATAGCGGCAATTGAAGAAATCCCTTGTAAGGTCTGCGGTAAAATGTTCAAGCCTGCGACGAAGCAGATCAATACCTGTTCGGAATACTGCAAAAGACAGAATTACCTTCAGGGTAAAAAAGACTGGTATGAACGGCACAAGAAAAAACATCCTGACAAAGGCGCTGAAAGTGAACTGCAAGTGATAATGCCGTTGATCCCGGCGGCAAGACCGGAAATTGCAGCCGGTCAAGCGGCTGTATAAAAATATCAAGGAGGAATCACTATGAAACGAATCATCATTGACAAACGCAACGGTTGGGAGTATGCGTTGAAAGGCGATCAGTATTATCCGACCGGGCGGGTGAAACGAAACGGTGTGATGACGCCGGATGAAATGCCGGAGGATAACGAGCCGGAAGAGGTAACAATCGGCAGGTTCGGGCAGCGGCACTTGCAGTATATCCGGGAAAATAAGAAAGGACTGTATCGAAAGCTGTGTCTGGCCGGCAACCTCGACGCATATCTTTACGGGATCGATTTGAACGCAGAAGCGCTATTTTCCCGGCTCGTAAAGGAACTTGCCGAAAAAGAAAATGTGACCGAACAGCTCAAAGCCGATGACCAGATGCTCTGGGTCGCGAGGATGAACAACATCCGAAACCGTGCGGAAGAAATTGTAAACAGTGAATTTGTTTACGTATGACGACCAAGCTACGTTGACCGAAAAAAGGATATTTCTTCTTCGGCTGGTATAATAAAAACGTATCAAGAAAAGGAAGGCTGCTGTCAACCGACGGCGGCTTTTCCCTTTTCGGCAAGTATTCAAGAAGTCAATAAGTTGACAGACCCGTGGAAGAATGGATTTTTCGGGAGTTGCCCTTAACAGGACGGCTCCCGTTTTTCACTTCAGACGGTCGTGATAAACTGGGATGATACATAAAACAAATTATTTTGGAGGAATCATTATGAAGAGAATTATAACGCAAGAGATTGTTGACCGTTTCAATGCGCATCTTTTAGAGGAAGAACGCAGCGCGGTTACGATTGAGAAGTATAACAGAGATATTGCCGCATTGCGCCGATTTGCTGGCGACAATGAAATCAACAAGGAGCTTGTTATTGCTTACAAGCAGCATTTGATTGAAAGCGGCTATGCGGAGCGCAGCGTTAATTCCATGTTGGCGGCGATCAACAGTCTGTTTCAGTTCCTTGAATGGTATGACTGTCGGATTAAGGCGATCAAATTATCGCCTGAGATCTATCGGCCCGATGAAAAGGAGCTGACGCAGAAAGAGTATGAACGGCTCGTCAATACCGCCATGAAGCAGGGCAAGGAAAAGCTGGCTGTAATTTTACAGACGATTTGCGGCACCGGAATCCGAATCAGCGAATTGCAGTTTATTACGGTAGAAGCGGTAAGAAGAGGCGAAGCAAAGGTTCATTGCAAAGGCAAGTCCAGAAAAATCTTTATTGTTGACGCTTTGAAATCGCTGCTTTTGGAGTATATCAGAAAGTATCATATCAAATCCGGTACAATCTTTCTGTCTAAAACCGGCAAGCCAATGAACCGTACCACCGTCTGGAGAGAAATGAAAAGCCTTTGCAAAGCGGCAAAGGTCAATCCGTCAAAAGTATTCCCTCATAACCTGCGGCATTTGTTTGCAAGAGTGTTTTATAAATTAGAAAAGGATATCGCGAAGCTCGCTGATATCCTCGGTCATTCGTCGATCAATACGACGCGTATTTATTTGGTCGCCACCGGCAAAGAGCACCGCCGCAAAATGGAACGGCTGGGACTTGTCATCCCGATGCGGGTGTAATCATAATTTTGATTATGTTGCAATTACGAAAGAGAAGTACAATCCTTCAGTAGCTTACTTGAAGATAATATCATGGAATCCTGATTTTTGCAATACTTATAATCGAAAAAGACAGATTTTTTTAAAAACGAACGCGCAAATATCAAACCTGTCCCTGTTTTAGATAAAACTCGGACGGGTTTTCTTCTTTCCAGATATGTAAATGAATGAAAATCAGTCTGTAATAAGCGAAAAGGAATTTTTAATGCAACATAATCAAAATTAAGTTGCAATTACGAAAGATGCAGCTTTCAAAAAACAAATTTTTTAGGAGGTCAACATGAGACATTCAAAAAGAATTCTTTCTCTCTTTATGGTCGTAATTATGACATTTAGCGTTTGCTTTGCCTTGACTATGACCGCTTCCGCAAGAGATGACATATGTGTCAAATTTAATCAGCCACTTACGTTACAACGTTAGTATATCACCTCAGTCCTTGTAAGCATTGCTCAGATATTCGACTTCTTCTTTCACACCCGGATCATACTTGAAGAAGTCCTGTTCCGGAATATGGAACGCAGACACCTTTGGTTCCGGCATGTGCATCTGAATACTATGTTCTTCATTTTGAGAAGCTGCTTCTCTGAATTCTTCCTTCAATAAATGCACATTATTGATGACAAAGGCATAGAATTCCGTTGTTTCCAGTGAGAGGATCTTCTTATTGCTGGCACGGCCTTTACGGAACAGACGCTCCAGAATAGTTTTAACCTTTGCTGTCTGCATGCCAATGGTCTGCTTAATTTCATCTGTACAATGCAGGAGCTTGATTCCGTCCTTGTGTGTATCAACTTTCTGTCGGGTCTGAATGTAAGCCTCAGATACACGCAGGGCATCCGTTCTGACAAAGGTTCCCTGTAATGCCTGTCCATAAAGTGTTATTCCTATTTTATAGCCTGCCCCTTTAAGGATATCCGCATTTTCGCGGAACTTCTTAGCAGAATCCTGGTTTGTATTCAGATGGTACTTTTCCATGAAATGATCATAAATCTTGTGCCAGACCTCACGCTCACCGAGACCATGGTATTCGAGGTCACGGATCTGTTTCTGCAGTGTAAATGTCTTGCATTTATCCTTCAGGAATAATCTTCTGGTCTCGTATGCTTTATCCAGGCTGGAGAGCAGTCCGGCTTTGTACTCCTCATCAAAGGTGTAAACATAGCAGAAATCGAGGATGTCATCATCATAATGATGTGCTTCCGGCATTCTCCGGATACGTCCGATTGTCTGGATCGTAAACTGCTCGCTCATGCCTTCACGGAGTTTCACGAGAATTTTTGCACGGGGACAATCCCATCCGGTGCTGATTGCTTGTTTCATTAGAAGGAACACAGGAGTAGCATTGTTTTCCGTCAGATCATCGGGAAGATCCTTCTTATCCTCGCTCATCCATTTGCTTGCAAGCCCATTTTCATAGGTGTAGCCCATATCGCGCAGCTTGTCCTCTACGGCCATGATCGTTTCCGGCTGTCCGCTTGGGAATTGAATCAACACGAGCGGCCGAATGTCTTTTCCGAGTGCTTTATACCGGGAAGCGATTCCTCTGCGCTTGGCGTCAGCAAGATCGAGAAGAATGTCATAATCATTGCCGACATCTGTATTCTCTTCAATGCCTTCGTTGACATAGATAGCTTTTGTGATCAGCCCGGCATCAATAACATCCTGCTCATCAATCTCGTAAAATTCATACTTTTTATTCTGGATGGCATTAGCCGATACCCGAATGATGTTTTTCGCTGCGAAAGCATCAATAATTTCCCGCGCTTTGCTCGTGTTGTTCGAGTGCTCTTCGTCAATAATAATGACAAAATCAATATGATTGCGATGAGCCTCCGCAATACGGTCGAACAGGTTCTTGCGTTCACTGTCACGAATCGCCGTATTGCCGCGTTTTGTAACAAGTTCCCAGTTGATGAACGTAGTGCTTTCCGGTGCGAATCCATTCTGAAGAGCATCAAAAAGATTCTGTGTTTCTCGCTGCGGAGCAATCTTCTCCATTTTCTTCCGGCTCTGTTCCTCCAGATCACCCTTGCCCGGGCAAAGCCATACGAACGCTGTATTCTTGATCACGCTGTCTATATAGGTGACAACGAAATCAATCAGGATGATTGTTTTTCCTGCTCCGGTCGGTGCTTTCATAACGATGGTCTGCTTGCTGTTGCTGTCCGTCGTAAAATCAATCAGCCGCAGGACAGCCTGCTCCTGAAAGTCAAAGATGTGATCGAGTGTCAGTCCATTTACCATGATTCACCCTCCTCGCACAGCTCAAAGTCAAAATAGTAATCCGGAATGATGTATACCGGAATGTTGTCAAAGAGGGTCTCCTGATCAGTGGTAAGGAGCACGTTTTTCGATAGGTAGATAGCCTTGACGTCAGGATACTGATCCCAGTGCGCGGAAAGGTCATCCGCCTGTTCATCGGTCAGAATCATCAGATAATTCTTACCGTCCAGCTTGATGCCGTTCTCTAACTGGATCATTTCGGTAATGTGCTTCAAGAGAGCATCGGAAAGGTATTCCTCATCACGTGCAACAAAATCGGTCTTGTAATATTTCAAATTTGCCGGAATGCCGTCTGAGTATTTGCTGCCATCCGGACGAATACCGGTTATTACAGTTTTCACTCGTGGGTAAGTCACGTTCTCACAGATATTGTTTTCATTGTTTGTGCAGAGGATAAAATGACGGTTTCCACCATCCTCCTGATTCAGTTCGAGTACGGCCTGCGCCGTGGTGCCGCTGCCGGCGAAGAAATCAAGAATATTTGCATTTGCTGTATGCACAGAGGCAATGTCTATCAGATATTTGATTAATCCAACTGGTTTAGGATAACTGAATTTTTTTTCGCCAAATATTTTTGTGATTTGCTTTGTCCCATCTTGAGACATCCCAACCTGGTCAGAGGGAAGATAGGTACTAGCAGCCACAAGTCCAAAATCTTCACCAGCTTTTTTTGCATCATCTTCTTTCCAATATCGTAAAACAGGATTCGAAATATTTAAAAACGAATAATCACCTGGAAATATTACTCTATGGTCATCATAGTACTGTTGAAATGTATCTTTTGTGATCGCCCAACAGCGTAATGGATTTACCGGATATGAATCTCCATTACGGGGATTAATCATTGTGTAATTACTATTAGGACGTTCTTCAATGGTCCGTTGTGTCGTCAAATCATGAAATCTCCATGGTTTCCCTGGGAAATCATCTGTTTCATAATATTTTCGTTCTTTTCCTTTTATTCCTGCTTTAAAGTTGTCATTTGCAAAGCACAAAACACTTTCACAATCCTGTGATATTCCGAAAGGAACGTCTGATTTTGCTGTTCGTTTTCTCCAAGGAATCTGTGCGACAAATTTTTCTTCTCCAAAGACCTCATCGCACAGTAATTTGAGATTCGCTTCTTCGTTATCATCTATGGAAATAAAAATACATCCACGATCTGAAAGTAGATGATTTGCTATTTCTAGCCTTTCTGACATGAAAGACAACCACTTACTATGCTGATAGCCATCTGTAGGATCTATTTTCTTATCGTCATACACGAAATCTTTGTTCTTGGTATTGTACGGTGGATCTATATAGATCACATCGATTTTGCCCTTATGCGTTTTCTCCAGAAGTTTCAAGCTGTGCAGGTTATCACCTTCAAGCAGGAAGTTGTAGCCTTCCCCCCGGAGCGGCAGTAATCTCCCGGTCGTGGTCCTCTGTAAACACGGGGATGTAATCCTTCATTTTCACATCGACGGCTTCTTCGTGCTTTTCCCAGACGAGGCCATATTTTTTTGAATTCAGCTCGTTCTCGATTTCTCCGATAGCACGAAGCGTATCATCGTCATCAGCATTTTTCCTTTTTAATGTGTCCAGAAAAGCGAGCATGCGTTCGCGCTTCTGCTGTGACAAATTTGCCATGTAAGCACCTCTTCCTTATTTCTCAATCATTACCCGGATCTTTGTCTTGTCGGTCTTTTCCAGCGTGTCCTGGTCAAGGCAGCGGAGCCGTTCCGAACGGATCAGCGCATCCACAGCTGCCTTGCCGTAGCTGTCCAGAGATGCATACATCCGGAGCGTTTCCGAATAATCATCGGCTATTGCCCATCTATCAAGCTGATCGATATCTTCTTCCGTGAGTTTTGGAGAAGACGCATCATCAGACCGCCCGGTCAGATAATCAAGTCTGACGTCAAACAGATCACATAATTCATTCAGTTTATCAAAATCCGGCATCCGCTTGTCTGTTTCCCACATGGCGACCGTTCCTTTGGATACGCCAAGATTATCCGCGAGCGTTACCTGTGTATAGCTGTTCCTTTTTCTCAGTTCCTTCAGCCTTTCTCCGATCATAATGAGCACCTCCTATGTGAGAATAATAACCTATTTAGTGTGCTTTCGTCAACCATATTTTATTTATTTGTAAATATTTATATTGTTTTTGTGAGATACGTGTTGACATAGGTAACGTTATGTGATATTTTCAAGATGTAAAATCTAACATATAGTGAGATTTAAGAACATCAGAAAGGAGGAACCGGAAATGGAGAAAACCACTCCGCGCGGGTCATTACGACCAAAAAAAAGCGAAGCGCTGATTAAAAAGCTCTCTTCCTTTGTCAGTCAATATCAGGGCGAATATCTGAAACGGCGGCTCTATGTTGACAGCAGAACAAAAGCGAAAAAACGAGAGAGATTTATTGCACAAAAAGAAATTCAAGAGAACAGCTTGATTCCTCTTGGATTTTAATTGTCATTATGAGGATGATTGTCAATTATTTCTTTTTTTGTTGCAATCATAGGTCTTTTGTGATATGTTTAATTTGAATAAAGTACGATTTCGCTGCTTTCGAGTGTTTGAGGTCTGGCCTTGGCAGGATCTCAAAAAAGTTTGTGTTTCGAAATCAGCAAATATAAATTAACGAAGTAAAATTCCCGTTTGATAATTCATGTTATAAAAATTCAAAACATAATTTATATCTGATTATTTTGTTTTATTTTTAAGTATAATTAATTCGTTATTATAAAATATTCTGGGAGTAATTCAATGAAGTGTCCTTATTGCGGAGCAGAGATTGAAGACGGTCAGTATTGTACTTACTGCGGTTCAAAAATTTCATCTGATATGCAGAGAGAACAAGAGCGTCTGAAAAAACGCCGATGCCCCAGATGCGGCAGCACAAATTTGATTTTTCAAAGAGAAAATCAGGGTGAAATATACGAAGAGAACAGCAAAAGAGTAATTAATCAAACAGTTGCCATATGTGAAGATTGCGGATATTCATGGACGGATTCCAAACCTTTGTATCAAAGCACACAAAATAACATGCCTCAGAAAAAAAGAAAAACTTGGCTATGGATTCTTGGATGGATAATTATATTTCCGCTGCCTCTCACTCTTATTTTGCTGAAGAAAAAGGATATGAAACCTGTTCCGAAATATCTGATTATCGCATTTGCATGGATTTTTTATTTTGCCATCGCGATTTTCTCTGACGGCACAGACCAACCGGTTTCCGGACAATACTCGTTTCTGCCTGCAGAATCGAGATTTCAAACCGTTGCCGAATTTTATCCGGATATTGAAGATTCAATTTATTTTCCGGAAATTTCAGTGTAGACTTCAATGATAAAAAACAGCTTGTTCGATTGGTAAAATATCTTTAAAGCGTGTTGTTAATTCGATTTTCCGGATAAAAAATCCTCCCGCTCATTATTGCGGGAGGATTTTTTATCGGCTTTTCCTATTTCAGGTTTCTCTCGTAAACTTATCTTGAAGTTTTGCGGAATATCTGAGTATCTGTCTCGCTTCGGATGCGGAGACTTTTTCTGATTTTGAAACCTTCGCCGCTTCCGTCTGAATGTCGGAGAGCTTTTCGAGCTTAGCGGAATATCTCAGAGCGAGCCTCGCGTCTTGAGCGTTTACGTTTCCGTCGCGTGTTACGTCTCCCAAGACGGCGATCTCATATGTTCTGCCGCTCAAATTTATCTTATCGCCTGTGGCAAGAGCTTCTCCGCCGGATTTTTCCTTTCCGTCATAGTCGGTAATTTTGTAATATGACTTATCAGTTCCGGCGTTATTTATAAACGAGCTTGAGTCAATCCGCGAGTAGATAACGATTATTTTTTTCCCGGTGTCGTCCGAAGTTATTTCGCCTTTTACATTTCCGAGTTTAAACTCGGCAGGCGGTATGGGAATAGCTTTCTTGACCGTGTCGTAATAGATTTTTCCGTCCGAGAAAGTCGCCGCCGCCGTAATTTTTTCTTCGCCCTCTTCTTTTTCGGTCGCTTCTTTTAATGTCCTTCTCGAAATTTCAGCTTCAACGGTTTCTCCGTTTTTTGTCGCAGAGCAGGCAGAGTAATCATCCGACCACGCAAATTTCACGCCGTCTGACTCGTTTTGTTTATTGCGGCTGATTTCAAGGGCATATTCGTAGTTTTCCAGCGCTTTTTCCTGATTGTCCAAAGCTTCTTTATAAGCCGCCTCGGCAGCTTCTTTATCTGATAAAGTTTCATTGTATGCGTTTTGAGCCGCGGTGACAGCCTCGTCTGCTTTTTCCTTGGCGGATTTCGCGCTGTTCAGAAGGTTAAGCACGTTTTCTTTATTGTTGGAATCTTGGCGTTTTTTAATCTGAAGTCTGATTTCGTCTGTAGTCAAAAGGCGTTCGTTGTCGTTGTAATCTGCGCCCCACGCCGCCGTGTTATTGCTTCCGTTCCAGCCGAATCCGACGCTTTTAAGTCTCGCGTCGAGGAAGTTGATGTAATGACCTATATTGACTATGTCGCGGCAGGATATATAAAATTCGTACACATTTGTAAATCCTTCTCCGTCTACCCAGCCTGCGTCGGGCAGAAACGGATTTTCTTTTATCCAATTTTTGTAATTTTCTTCCTCGCTCATCCACGCTTCATCAGGGTCGGTATATCCCCACGCAAGATTTCTGCTGCCCGCGCATGAAATCTCGGAATGTCCCACTTCCGCGCCTGAACTTGAAAAATCGTTCATATCCGCTTCTCTTATCTGATCCATCATAAGTATCGGGTCTACTTTGCATTCGCTTATTCCGTATCTGCGGCGTATGGCGTTGAACTCGTCTATAAAATCGAGCGACTTTAAAATATAGTCAAAATTAAGCGTAGATTTGTCCGCGGAATCGGGATACACGGCGTTGGCGACGTCAATTAATGTCTGATAACTCGAGCCGTCGTCGTAATATTTGGCCCATTCCACGTTTATAAATTCCTCTGGCGTAAGGGAGTAGGAAGACGCCGAGCCGTCGTATTTTTTCTGTGCGGACTCCAACGCTTCAAGAGCTTCGGCCGCCACTATTTTTCTCAACTCAAGATATTCTTCGGCGTTCTCGGCGTAATACGATGCGAGCTCAAGGTTCGATTTCTCGGTCTCCGCTTTTTCGTCGGCTTTGTTTTTTTCGGCTTCCGCTTTTTCAAGAGAAATTTCTTCTGAATCAGCGTCATAATCGCTTTCGTCCGTAATATTTTCCGCCGCGGCATTTAAAGAAAAGATAAGGCTGTTTCTTCCCGATGTGAATAAAATTGAAAACGCGATGACCGCCGATATAATCAGCGAAAAAAATTTTTTAAAAGATATTTTCATAAGGTCTCCTCTTTTCCTCAGAAAGTAATATTGTTTTTTATTTCTATTTTTTAATTTACCATAAAACACGGTATAAATCAATAATAATCTCAACCGAAATATAAAGTATTTTATCTGCCGCGTTTCTCGTACGAAAGTATTATCCGTCGAGAAAGACATCAGACAAATTGTAAATAAATACAATTTTTCCTGCTGCCATAAAATAGTAGACAATAATATATTTACTTTATTTTTTAATTATGCTAAAATAGTCAAAATACTTTATCGTGCATCGGATTTTAAAAATCCGATAACGTATTCCGTTGTCAGGGTGATAGCTATGAGCGAAAAAAAGAAATTCAAATTATTGAAAGATTTAAAAGAACCGAGAATGGTTCCTTTAAGTGAAGCCGTCATTTATATGCTCGGCGTATTTTTCTATACGAATATGACCGGGTGCGTTAACGCTTGGCGTCAGGCCTATATGGTTGACATTTTGCGGATAGATTCAAGTCAGGTCTCCACGTTGAACTTTGTCACGGCGATAGCTGGTTATATCATCAATTTCTTCCTTATCATGATAATCGACAGACCTCCGAAACCGGGCAAACAGAAATTTACTCCGTTTATCGCGGCTTTTGTCGTTCCGTTCGCTGTTTTCGGAGCTCTTTCCTATTACACGCCGAACGCTTTAATCGGTACGAATTTCGTCATTTTCTATCTGATGGCAGTCACGATCATCTATAACATGATGAACACTTTCTGCGGCACTATCACAAATATCGGAATGGTCATCTCTCCCAACCTTGAGGAAAGGGACGAGATTATGTCATGGCGTTCCATTATTTCCGCCATATCAAATTCCGCGCCTCAGGTCATAATTCTTGTAGTCGGAGCTATCGTAGGTCTGAAAATAGATAAGAACGAAAACAGGCAGCTTTTTGAACAGACTGAATATTTTGCGACAGCAATTCTCTGCGCTGTATGCGCCTTGATTTTCATGTCGATTATGGCGAAGAAAGTAAAGGAAAGAGTCGTATATTCTCACAAGAGAGTAAATCCTATTTTGGGCTACAAGGACGTCATTACAAACAAATACGCGTGGATGACTCTTATATCCGAATTTTTAAAGAGTTTCAGAAACATAGCCACATATATGGGCGTTTTCCTCGCGGCTGTCGTCCTCGGTTCTTCGGACAAATATATTCTCATTGGGCTTCCCACCGGAATAGGAACATTTGTAGGAATGCTTCTCATCTCCGCGCTTCTCAAGAAATTTAACTATAAACAGCTTTACATCGGTTCCGGAATTTATTCGGTCATAGCGAATATCTGCGCTTTCGGCGTTGGCTATATCTATCTTAAACAGGCTCATCCCGGAGTATTGATTTCGATAATTTTCTACATCTTCCTGTTCCTGATAGGCATTCAGTTCGGAGCTTCAAATATGCTGCCCACGCTTTTCCAGGCGGATATTCTTGAGGATATCGAGCTTCAGACGGGAAAAAGGCTTGAGGTTTCTCTCGGTTTCGTCATTGGCATAGGCTCCACGATTTCAGGAGCCATAGCGAGCTCTATCGCCCCCAAACTTCTTTACGGCGACAACTCTCTTATAGGGTATGTTCAAGGAGCCGGCTCGGACCAGGCTTTAAAGACAAAGCTTTTGATACTTTTCTTCTACACGGTATTCCACGGTATAATGATGCTTCTCGCGGGCATACCGTACATTCCTTATGACCTCACCGGCGAAAAGAAAGAGAAAATTCACGCCGCTGTTCTTGAGAGAAGAGCGCAGATAGCAAACCAGAACGAAGGCGCATATCTTGATGATACGGAAGAAAAAATAGAAGACGCCGTTTTGGAAAACGAGGACAAAAATAATTACGATAAATAATTAATGACAAAAATATTCCCGCGTCATTTTTCCACGGGGATATTTTTTTATCGGGTCAAAAATACAGAAAAAAGGAAAAAATATGATTAGTGAAACATTCGGAAAGATAAGAATTTCCGCCTTGACGGAAAGACTGTTCAGAATAGAATTTGATGAAAACGGGAAATTCTGCGATATGAAAACGCAGACAGTAATATCGAGGGATTTCGGCGCGGTTAAATGCGAATTTACAGAGGCCGGCAACGCAGTTACGGCGTGTTCGGGAAACGTTTCGATAACAGCCGACAAAGCGACCGGGAAAGTGTATTCCGCGAAAATTTCCGACGGTAGGATTATCACGGATTTTTCGGAAGGAAATCTCGGAGGAACGGCGAGAACCCTTGACGGCGCGAAAGGCGAGGTGAAACTCGGCTGCGGCGTTGCGTCCGAATCGGGAGCTGCCGTCATAGACGATTCCGAAAGTCTTGTGATAAATTCCGACAATATGACGGAAACAAGGCAAAAAGCTCTCGGTCAGACTAAAGGAGGCCGTGACTTATATTATTTTCTCTACGGCTTCGACTATAAAGACGCGGTAAGGGATTTCTGCCTTCTCACAGGGAAAAATCCGCTTATTCCGAGGTACGCCCTCGGCGTATGGTGGTCGAGATATTATCCATACGTTCAGGACGAATATATCGCTCTTATGGATAAATTCAGAGAGAAAAAAATTCCTCTCACGGTAGCAACCATAGATATGGGCTGGCACTGGGAATATATCAACAAAAGATTCGGCAGAAAAGCAGGCTATTACAAAAATTACGACGGCAGAACGGTAAAATCCAAAGATTTGAAGGTAAGACCCGCGGGCTGGACGGGATACAGCTGGGACAAAGACAGATTTCCCGACTATAAAAAATTCCTTTCCGACCTTCACAAGAGAGGGCTCCGCGTCACGTTAAATCTTCATCCGGCTCAGGGAGTAAGATATTACGAAGACCAATACAGAAAATTTGCCGAATATATGGGAATTGATCCAAAAAAGAAGGAGCCTGTCGGATTTGACCTGACGGATAAAAAATTCGTAAAAGGCTATTTCGATATTCTTCATCATCCTTATGAAGACGCGGGCGTTGATTTTTGGTGGATTGACTGGCAGCAGGGGACGAAAACAAAAGTCGAGGGACTTGACAATCTCTGGCTTTTGAACGATATGCATTACCGCGATATTTCAAGAAACGGCAAGCGCCCGCTTATCTTATCGAGGTTCGCAGGCTTCGGTTCGCAGAGATATCCGCTCGGATTTTCGGGCGACACTTTCTCTTTGTGGAGCGCACTTAAATTTCAGCCGTATTTTACTTTGACCGCGGCGAACATAGGCTTTTTCTGGTGGAGTCACGACATTGGCGGTCATATGATGGGAAAAAGAGACGACGAACTTTATATCAGGTGGATTCAGTTCGGGGTTTTCAGCCCTATACTCAGACTTCATTCCACGCAAAACGAATATACCGGAAAAGAGCCGTGGAAGTTTTCGTCGCAGACAGAAAAAACAGCATCCGATTTCTTGAGACTCAGGCACAGACTTATTCCGTATATATATTCTATGAACCGCCGCTCAAGCGAAAAGTGCATTCCTCTCATTGAACCGATGTACTGGGAACAGCCGCTTGAAGAAAACGCTTACGATGTGAAAAACGAGTATTACTTCGGCTCCGAGATGATAGCGGCGCCCATTACCGAAAAAACAGATGAAATCACAAGACTTTCATCGGCGGAGGTCTATCTTCCCGAGGGCAGATGGACGGACGTATTTACGGGAAACATATATTCAGGCGGCAAAAAGATAAGAATGTACAGGGACTTGAATTCTTTTCCGGTGTTCGCGAAAGAGGGCGCGATAATTCCTCTTTCGGTTTTGCCTTCCGACGGCGCAAAAAATATAAACGACTGCTCAAATCCCGAAGAACTCGAAATCCTCGTATATTCGGGAAACGGAGTTTTTGAGCTTTACGAGGACGACGGAGAGACGGATAATTACAAAAACGGCGTTTTTGCCGTGACGAAATTCAAAGTAATTTTCGATGAAGACAAAGGTCTAAAATTTACCGTATCACCCGTTGAGGGCGACATTTCGGTTCTGCCGGAAAAAAGAAAAATCACTGTCTGCTTCAAAGATATCTCGGTTCCAGGAGGAAAGAATAAAATAACTTTTGAACAGGACTACGGCTCGGAGAAAAATATAGAAATACCAGGCGCCGAAAGAAAAGAGAACAGACCTAAAAGCGAGATGATAACTGAAATTATATCTAAAGCCCAAATGTCAAACGTCATGAAAAAAATTTTATTTTCGGATAATATCAAAGATGAAAAATCGGCCTTGAAGAATTTAAGAAACGCAAGTTTAAAGGGCGCCGTCGAGGAGATACTTTCAATGCCAGGAAAATTTTACGGCTATGAAAGAAAAGATTGATAAAACATTATTTTAATAAATTATAATTAAATACTATTAAAATCAGCTGCTTGTCTTAAAAAAATGTTGATTTTAACAGTAAAAGAATGTAAACTTATTATTATCGACGTTTGTATAATATTATGGCGCCGAAAAACAGGTTTCAGGAGTATGAATCATGAGCAAAAAAACAAAAGAAAGTCCTCTTGCCGATAAGACCGAAAAGGTCAGATACCTGACATTCGGAAAAGGTCTTATGTACGGCATAGGAATTTTAGGAGTTCAGATGTTTATCGGAATGCTGAACTCCTATCAGTCTCAGTTCTATACGAGCGTATTGAGCGCCAACTTGATGACATGCGCCGTAATAATTTTAGTGGCGAAAATAATTTCTTCCTGCTCCGATCCCATAATCGGTTCGCTTATAGACAGGTCGCATTTCAAAGGCGGAAAAATGAGACCGTTTATCGCTATGAGCATTCTTCCTTTCGCAGTTTTGACTACATTGATGTTTGTCAAAATCAATTTCACCAACAGCGTTTTAATGTACGTCTACATCACGGTTACGTCGGTTCTTTGGAATATATCAATGTCTTTCGCCGATATTCCGTCTCAGGGACTTCTCGCTCTGTTGAGCCCCGATTCGGACGAGAAAAATATGGCCGCCGGTATTTCCAACACCGCCAAATCAATAGGCATTGCCGCTCCAACCGTCATTGTGCCCATTGTCTGTATGCTCACGAAATCGGCTGTAATAACAGAGAAAGAATATCTTATCTCCGCCGCAGTCGTTTCGGTTTTAGGAGCGTTATGCACCCTTCTGATGCTCAAGACGTCAAAGGAAGTCGTAAAATCCGAACCGCACGACGCGTCATTCAAGGCGATGTTCACGGAGCTTAAAAACAATAAAAATCTTCTTATGGCGGCTCTTGTCTATATTCTCGGATTTGCGAGAAATATGGGCATGAACATTGCCATTCAGGCGTCCGCCGTCACAATGCACGATATCAGCCTGAAAATCGGAAGTCTCGCGATAAATCTCGCGGGCGAAAATCTTTCCGTAATATTCGGAATAGGCTCCGGAATATTTGCCGGCATTTCCATTATTGTCGCGCCTGTGATAAACCAGAAGCTCGGAACGAAAAAGACATACTATCTTTTCGGAATTTACGGAGTCCTCGACTGCGTAATCACATGGGTTCTCTACGCGTTCGGACCTTCTTTGTTCCGCAGCATGCTTGCCGTAATTATTGAAAATGCGTTCAACGGACTTATGTTCGGCACCCACGGTTTTACTCCTCTTGTAATGGTATCCGATTCCTGCGACTACACGGAGATGAAGACGGGAAAAAGAAACGAGGGAATTCAGTACGCTGTTCTCTCCCTCGCCGTAAAACTTGCAAACGCTCTTTCTGTTGCCGTCGGCGTATTTATAGTGGGCGCTTCGGGATATGTCGGAACTATGACGTTTTCTCAGATAACTCCTCACACTCAAAATATTGTAATGGCGGCTTATTGGCTCGTTCCCGGTATTTCTGTGGGACTTTCAATGATACCCATGATTTTCTACAATATTGACGGGGACGTAAAGGAACAGGTAAAAGCGTTCATCGCGTCAAAGGATATGAAAGACAAAAATTAATTTTGTTTTTCAAAATAATAATAAAGACGGTTCAAATCGAACCGCCTTTTTTTGTGTATTCAACACCGTAAAAAGACGGCGGTAGCAAACCGCCGCCAATGTTAATTTTGATTTTACTGTGAAACTTTGAGCTGACCGCCGTCTCTGTAGTACTGGGTGTGAATCTTCGGATGAGGATTGCTCGCCCAGATTTCATCGGCTACGGGCTGCCACTCGAGAGCGAACTCGTCGCACTTGCCGCAGAGTGAATCGACGTCTTCCGCCGCCATCAAGTCTGTTGACTTCGCGCCGGTCTCCTTGACAATCTCTCTGAGCTTTTCAGGGTTTTCAAGCATCGGGCATGGTCTGAGGTGGTTGTCGTTGAAAGGCTGTCCTTTTCTGTAAGCCATGAACAGAGGATTTCTGAGGGCGTCAAGAATAGACGTGTTGTGAATATTCGAATCGGAGTAGTGAATGAATACGCACGGCTCCATATCGCCTTTTGAGTTGATGTGGAAGTAGTTTCTTCCGCCTGCGATACATCCGCCCACATAGGGTCCGTCGTCCTGGAAGTCGAATATAAACATGGGCTTTCCGGTGCTGCCGTTGCGGACTCTCTTCATCCAGTAATACATGTATTTCCTCTGAGCCGGAGTCGGGATTAAGTCGGGAGAAGCGTCTTTGCCGACAGGCATATAATTGAAGTAAAGACCGTATCTTACTCCCTTTGATACCATCTTGTCGAGGAATTCGTCCGATGTTACCATGTCTACGTTGGCTTTCGTGTAGCATACGGACATTCCGAATAAGCAGTGGTTCTCCCTTAGAAGATCCATGGCTCTCATAGTCTTCTGATACGCTCCGTCGCCCCTTCTTGCGTCGTTGGACTCTTCCGTTCCTTCGACAGAGAGAGCGAAAGCTATATTGCCCACTCTTCTTACTTCGTCGCAGAACGCCTGGTCGATAAGAGTTGCGTTTGTAAACGAAAGGAATATGCAGTCCTGGTTTCTTTCGCAGAGAGTGATAATATCTTTCTTTCTTACGAGGGGTTCACCGCCTGTAAACATGTATACGTGCGTTCCGAGAGCTCTGCCCTGATTTATTACAGACTGCATATCTTCAAGCGTAAGATTTAATTTGTGACCGTATTCTGCCGCCCAGCATCCTGTGCAGTGAAGATTGCACGCGCTTGTGGGATCCATAAGTATAAGCCATGGAATGTTGCAGTTGTATTTTATTCTGTTTGCTCTTACTTCCTTTGTCCCTTTTATGGCGGCTTCAAAACCCATGGAGCCGGCGAAAGTCTTGATTATGTGGGGATCAATTTCCGTAAGCATGCTTTTAAACATCTGAAGATAAGGATTGTTCGGGTTTGAAATTCCCTTCTTTATGGCGTCGAGCTTATCCTGAGGGAACATATGAGTGGCCGAAGCTATTTTCAGTACGGGATCGGCGATTTTCGTAAGATCCCTGTCGGGATTTTTTCTCATAAATTTAATAGCAAGGTCCGTGCCTGCCAGAATGGCGGCCTTTTCTGCCTTGTCAACAACTTGGGACATATCTATTCTGCCTCCTTGAAAATTACATTATTCCTGTTGTTTTCGAAAAAATAATATGATATCATTGTTAAATAAATATTAACTTGCCGGGGTATAAATTGACATATAGGCTGAAAAATCGCATTTGCGAATTTACCCTGACAAACGACGCTTATTAATATTTTTTATTAAATATCAATTTCTGTTTATTGTTTGAATGGTAAAATAAAAAATAAATTTCGGTAAAAATCTATTAAAATGAAGCGAAGCGATTTATTATGGAAAAAACAAAAAAGAAAAAATATTTCAATGTAGCGCTCAGGGTTGCCGTCGCCTCCGCGATTTTTATTTTCGCCGTCGTCAATTTCAAAACGCTTTCAAATCTTGACGTAAAAGCGATTCTTCAAAGCATTGACAATAAAAGCCTTGTAATAGGCGCTTCAATCGGAATTTATGCGCTGAAAGCCTGCGTTTTCGTAATACCGGCGTCCGCGATTTACCTTGCCGTAGGCATGGTTCTGAAATCGTGGCTCGGAATAGCCGTAAATCTCGCCGGAATAATAGTCGAGCTCACTGTAAGCTACCTGCTCGGTCTTTTTCTCGGAGGGGAATCCGTAAAGAAACTCATTTCAAAAAACGAGAAGGGCAGAAAACTTCTCGAAAAAGATATTCAAAATTCAAAAACAGCCTGTTTTACTTTGAGATTTTTCTGCGCGCCGATTGATTTTGTCAGCCTGATATACGGCTCGTTAAAGTCTAATTTTCTTTCATTTCTTATACTTTCTTTTGCCGGCGTAGCGCCGAGAGTTATTCTGCTTTCTATATTCGGCGATAAGTTCTGGGACTTTTTCAATATGAAGATAATAATGACTTTGGTTGTTATTGCTATTCCTCCGGCAATAGCGTATTACCTCGTAAAAGTCTTCTGGCTCGACAAAAGAAAAAAGAAAAAGGAAGAATCCGAAATAATTTCCGGCGGGCAGGAAGCGGATGAAACTGCCGCTGCCGAAAAAGCAAATAATTAAAAAAAAGGAAAATTGTTTATGTCTTCGGTGATTGCTGCCATTTCCACTCCTTCCGGTCCCGGAGGAATCAGCGTAATAAGGGTGTCGGGAGACGCCGCTTTTGAAGTATGCGAAAAAATATTCTCGCCTGTAAATAAAAAGAAAAAATTATCCTGCATGAAAGGATATACGGCTTGTTTCGGTCACATAGTTTCGGAAAATGAAATTATTGACGAGGCTGTAGCGCTTGTTTTCAGAGCGCCGTTAAGCTACACCGGCGAAAATGTGGTTGAGCTTTCATGCCACGGCGGAATGTACGTGACAAAGTTGGTTTTGAGGGCGGTACTGTCGGCGGGAGCTAAACCCGCGGAACCCGGCGAATTTACGAAAAGAGCTTACCTTAACGGCAGAATAGACCTCGCGGAGGCGGAATCCGTCATGGAGATAATCTCTGCGGACGGAAAAGCGTCTCTGAACGCCGCCGTGATGAACCTCGGCGGACATCTAAGCGCGAAAATCAAAAAGATAAAGTCAGAACTTTCCGAAAAGCAGGCCAATATCGAGGTTTGGACAGATTCGCCCGACGACGAGGATTTTGCCGTAGATATAAAAAGTCTGAGGCGGACTTTGGAAAAAGCCGCGCTGGAGCTTGAAGGTCTCGTGAAAAATTTTGATTCCGGAAAAATTCTTAGAGAAGGCGTCTCCGCCGCGATAGTAGGCGCGCCCAACGCGGGAAAATCAACTCTTATGAATATGCTTTCGGGCGAGGATAGATCTATAGTAACGTCTGTTCCCGGAACTACGAGGGACGTCGTTGAGGAAACCGTTAAACTCGGCGGAGTGACTCTGCGCCTTGCCGATACGGCAGGAATAAGAAAATCGGGCGACGAGGTCGAAAGCATAGGAATAGAAAAAGCTGTCGACAGGCTTTCAAATTCGGATCTTGTGATAGCTGTCTTTGACGGCTCCAAGGAGCTTGACGACGACGATATATCAATATTAAAAAAATGCGAAAATCTGAAAGCGGTTGCCGTAGTCAACAAAAACGATCTTAATACCGTCGCGGATGAAGACGAGATAAAAAAGTACATCCCTGATGTAATAGAGATGTCCGCTCGGAACGAGACGGGCGGAGAACAGCTTGAAAAGACTATAGAACGTCTTTTTTCGGCAGATAAATCCGATTACAACAATCTGTCTCTCGGCTCGGAAAGGCAGAGACAGGCGTGCTTTAACGCTTTTGAGGATTTGAATTCAGCCCTAAGCGCGCTTGATTCGGGCGTCACCCTCGACGCCGTAAGCGTAGAAATAAACTCTGCTATCGGCGAGCTTTCGTCTCTCACCGGAGAAAGCGCCGTCGAGTCGGTTGTAGACAAAATATTTGAAAAATTCTGTGTTGGAAAATAAAATTCGTCCCGGTAAAATTTTATGTTATCGGGGCGTTTGTGTTTATCATTAAAAAATGACTGAAAGAGAACTTATGACGCGCGCGATTAAACTTGCGAAGGAAGCGTATGACGACGGGGAAATACCCGTAGGCGCCGTTGTGTCAAAGGACGGCGTTATAATAGGCGAGGGAAGGAACAGGTGCGAAAAATATTTACTTCCGACCCGCCACGCCGAGATTGAAGCTATAGAAAACGCCTGCCGGAATTTAAAGACAAAGACGCTTTCGGGATGCGTCATTTATTCGACGCTCGAACCGTGCCCGATGTGCGCCGGCGCGATAATAAACGCGAGAATTTCAAAGGCTGTTTTCGGAGCGTATGAAAAAAATTTCGGCTCGCTTTCGTCCGTAACAGATCTCTCAAGGGAAAAATATCCGACTGTTCCGGAAACTCAGTGCGGTTTTATGGAGGACGAATGTTCGTATATTCTGACGCAATTTTTCAGAAATTTAAGAAAAGAGAATAAAAAATAAAAATTGTTGAAAACATAGAATTTGTTTGTCCGGCAGGCAAGGCAATTATACTTTTTGTATAATGGATTTTTTTTAAAAAATGTTCATAACTCTGTTCAAAATGTTTATAATTCTTGCAATAACGGGAATTTAAGTGTCAAAAACAGGTTTTCCTATTCTGTTCAAAACTTAAAAAAATTTTTTTTTAAAATACGATCAGTTGACTTATATTTTTAATTATACAATTTGGAAAACGCTGTAAATCCTTGATTTCAAGGGAAAAACCGCATATCGGCAACTCGGTTCCGGTGAATTTTATGAAATTTTTACGTCTGTTTTTTAAAAGAGGTTGACAAAATTTATTTTTTGTGTCTGTGAATTATTCAGATACCGATAATTTTGTAAAAAATTAAAATGCGAATAAAAAATAACGGAGAAAATAAAATGAATGAATTTATCGACATATTTCCCGAAGGAGGAATAAACCTGCCGCTCACGCTTGACTGCGGACAGGCGTTCAGGTGGCTTAAATCAGGAGAATACCGCTTTGAAGAAAACGGCGAAAAATTTCCGATATTTGACGGTGTCGTATTCGGAAAAGAGATAAAAGCCGTCTCCGATTCAAAAAAAATAAGGATATTCGGTTCGGACGAAAGCGACAGAAAAAAGTTTGAATATTATTTTGACTGCGGCAGAAATTATTCCGGCGTTTTGAAATTGATTTCCGAGGATGAAATTTTGTCCGGCTCGCTCAAGTACGGCACAATCAGAATATTAAATCAGGAAATGTGGGAAACATTGTGCACGTTCATAATTTCGTCGTGCAACAATATAAAAAGAATAAGGGGCATAGTCGAGAGACTGTGCGAAAATTTTGGCGGGAAGATAAATGAAAGGTATTCTTTCCCGACAGCGGAAAAAATCGCGGAACTCAATATTGAAGACCTTGACGTTATAAGGGCGGGTTTCCGCTCTCCTTATATATTGAATGCCGCGAAAAAAGTCGCATCGGGCGATACCGACCTTGGAAAAATCGCTTCAATGAATACGGCGGAGGCGGAAAATGAGCTGATGAAACTTGACGGCGTGGGAAAGAAAGTGGCGGACTGCGTTTTGCTTTTCGGAATGAACCATAAAGACGCTTTTCCTGTCGACAGACATATTATGAGATTTACAGCGGAAAATTATCCCGAAGGACTGCCGGAAAAATATTCCGGAGTCGAAGGCATAGCCCAGCAGTATATGTTCCAGACGCAGAGGGATAAAAAATAGATATAGCGAAAGGCAATAAATAAAATGAGCTCGATGAAAGAAAAAATGCACGATGAAAAACTATATCTTCCCGGAGATGAGGAGATAATGAAATTTCAATCAGAGTGTCTCGAAAAACTGTACGACTACAACGCGACGCGTCCGTCGGAAATAGAAAAAAGACAAAAGCTTTTAAAGGAAATGCTCGCCGAAGTCGGCGAAAACTGCTATATCGAACCGCCGTTTCATTCAAATTTCGGCGGCAGACACGTTCATCTCGGGAAAAACGTATACGCGAATTTCAATTTTACATGCGTGGACGACACCCATATCTATATAGGCGACTACACTATGATAGGACCTAACGTGACTGTCGCGTCGGCAGGTCATCCTATATTGCCGGAACTGAGGGAAAAAGCTTATCAATACAATATCCCTGTCAGAATCGGCTCAAACTGCTGGATAGGCGCGGGCGCCGTGATACTGCCCGGAGTGAACATCGGCGACAACTCTGTAATAGGCGCCGGCAGCGTAGTGACAAAGAATATTCCGTCAAACGTCGTCGCGGTCGGCAACCCGTGCAGAGTGATGAGAAAAATAAACGAACACGACAGGGAATATTATTTCAAGGATAAAAAAATAGACTTCCGGGATTTGTAACCGGCGTCAATAAATTACGGCTCTCCGAAAAAACGGAGAGTGTTTTTTATGATACAAAAATTCACAAAATATGAAATTAATTAACTGTTATATTTCGTCCGAAAAAATATTTGATATAACAGTTGTTTTTTTCTAAAACGTCTGATAAAATAATAATAATGAAGGAATTTATATATACGATTACGACGCAAAGCAGCGCAAATTAAGAGGAGGATAAAAAATTGAAGACTTTTACGAAAAAATCACTTTCGGTAATTTTATCTGTTTTGATGATTATTTCATCGTTCGCGTTTTTGGGAGGCAGCGTTAATTTCCGCAGCCTTTTTCTCACGGCGAGCGCAGAGGATACTTTGCCCGAAGGAAATTACAAATACACGGTAACCGACGGCGAAGCGGCAATCACCGGGTATGTAAATAAACCTACGGGCGATATCATTCTGCCCGATACCCTCGGCGGATATGCAGTCACAAGCATAGTAGATGGTGCGTTTTACGACTGCACCGGTTTGACGTCCGTAACAATTCCCGATTCGGTCACAAGCATAGGAGTGTCTGCGTTTTCCGACTGCGCCGGTTTGACGTCCGTCACAATCCCCGATTCTGTCACAAGCATAGGAGATAGTGCGTTTGAATACTGCGGCGCTCTGACAAAAATAGAAGTATCATCGGGCAATAAAAATTATTCATCCGAAGACGGAGTATTATTTAATAAAAATAAAACCGAACTTATTCGATGTCCCGGAGGAAAAAAAGGAGAATATATTATTCCCAATTCTGTCACAAGCATAGGATGGGTTGCGTTTGAATACTGCACCGGTTTGACGTCTGTCACAATCCCTTATTCTGTCACAAGCATAGAAGATCATGCGTTTGACTGCTGCGGCGCTCTGACAAAAATAGAAGTATCATCGGGCAATAAAAATTATTCATCCGAAGACGGAGTATTATTTAATATTGATAAAACCGAACTTATTCGATGTCCCGGAGGGAAAAAAGGAGAATATATTATT
>Ga0256406_1002473_pt1 | contig 25952 bp, 16 predicted proteins | sample RumenRJG_03DNA_FD_185986 | JGI IMG/M metagenome (GOLD analysis project Ga0256406, IMG submission 185986) | Bovine rumen microbial communities from Lethbridge, Alberta, Canada - RJG_03 | ecosystem: Host-associated > Mammals > Digestive system > Stomach > Rumen | place: Canada: Alberta | collected...
GACTGCTTGGTGCGTCGCTCGTGGCATGCGGAAGCGACGGGAACAACGCCGCTGGTAACGTACGGACGCATGACTGGTCTGACGCCATCGCCGCGAAGGTCGACGGGGAAAAGATCACCGAGGCGGACGTGAATGACTACATCGACGGCTACCGCAAGGCGTATGGACTCGTCACGGACGCGAAATGGGCGACGTTCCTTGACGAGCAGAGCAGCACGGCGAGTGCGTACCGCGAAGCCGCGATACGGCAGATCGCAGAGCGACGCGCCATCGGTAGGATAGCGGACGAGGAGGGCATCGACGTCACTGACAAGGAGGTTGACGCCGCCATCGCCGACGCGAGGAAGCAGGCTGGGTATGCGGACGACAGCGACGGATGGAACGCCTTCCTATCAAGCATAGGGAAGGACACCAAGTCGTACAGGACCGACGTAAGGCTGACGCTGCTGGTAAGGAGGTACGCGGAGACGCATGCCGACATCAAGACGCCGAGCGAGTCCCAGATGCGTTCGTATGCCTCGACAGACGTCGCCAAATACACCGGCAAGCGAGTCGTCGCAGTATCGTTCGCGCGTTCCGCCGACGCGATGGCGGCAAGGGCGGAACTTGGTGACAGCGGCATCACGATGGACGCAATCAATGCGGCGGCAGACAAGCATGACGGCAAGGCAAAGAACCTCGGATGGAATGGGCTGTCAGACATGGACGGTGCATGCACGAAGGCGATATCCGACCTGTCTGCCGGTCAGGCAAGCGACGTGACTCACGATGGAGGCAAGTACGTCATCTACTATGTCTCACAGGAATACGATGCCAGTACTGACGGCAGCGTTGATGTCGGTACCATGCCAAAGGAACTATACGATGCCCTCAAGTCAGACGTCACCACGTCAATCAACGCGAATGCCATGCAGGAATGCCTTGACGCACTCATGAAAAGGCATAACCTGTCAATCAACGACATGCCAAAGGGACTGCCATACGACATCGACATCAAGGCGAACTCCACGTATGGCGCGACGAATTCGAACGCCGACTCCGGCAGTGAGAACGCAGACGCGAACGTAGCCGATGCCAACAACGGCAGCGCCAAGGAGTGATGCCGCATGGCAGGGAAGCGCAAGTCCGCAGCGAGGATGCGGACGTATCGCCCGGGAGGCGACAAGACGGACGCCGACGCTAAACGCGGAAGCACAATGACGCCGGCGCGTGACGTCAAGCGAGCGGACGGCACGCGCGTGCCGCTGGTCATCAACACGTCGAGAATACCAAAGGACGAGTACGAGAGGATCAACGCCCACAGGATGCCGATTGCTACGTGGATACGCGACGTCACCAGACGGCATGCGCGGAACGCGGCAAGACGAAGGCACGACCGCATCATGCATAGGGCAAGACGCAGGGCAAGGCATCCATACGCAAGGCAGCACGCCGTGACGATAACCATCGTGCTCGCCTTCGCGGCAGTCGCGGTCGGTGGCATCATCGTAGGCGGAAACACGGTGCGCGACGCGAACACGAACACCGCAGCGAATGCGGCAAACACGACATCGACGGACGCGCTCACGACCACGCGCGGGCAGCGTCACGCGCTCGTTGCAACGGGACTGTACGACACGTTCATGCTAACCGACGGCATGCCAATCGCGGAGCTCCTCGACGGGAACGTCACGCCGTCGGAGGCTTCGGCACGCAAGAAGATCCTAGATGCCAGCGTCAAGAGGGTCACGCCGGAGGCGACGAACGGCAACGACGAAGACGATAAGCAGAACACGACGAACGACAACGTGAACGAAGAGGTCGCATCGCCACGCGGCGGGCTTGGTAATGCGAGCGGGACGCTCACGAGCGACCAAGAGAACGAGGGCAGGCAAGAGGTCATGGACGCCCTCAACAGATACGCCGGCAACATGAGGGACAAGACGAACGAGCTGAGCGAGCGGCTCGGGGACGGCAACGCGAACGACGGAAAATAGGCACGAGGAGTTGAGCAACATGATGAGACGGGACGGTGCTTAGGGGTGATGCCTCTTCGAGCGCCGTCCCGCAATCTTGGATTCGAGCACGGAAGCCTCACTCACGAACCCCGACGACTTCCCTATGACGGGAAGTGTCACGCAAGAGCATCGTGTCGTATCCTCATATGACTCTGGTGGCGTGTACGTGAACGCTCCCTCTGCCGGTATATCTGCGTCACACGCGGAGAACGCGAACCGTGACTGGTCGAAGGGACGCTCGTCGCCTTCGTACGTCGGTGCACATGCCTTCTTGGTATGGCACGCCATGGGCGGAACGGGGATGTCGACGTCGATGTCGATGTCTCCTTCGGCAATCGCGTCATACGCCTGTCGCTTGTGGAATCCGGCTTCTTCCGCGTCATGGGGGCTGTCGTTGGCGTCATCGGCATGGCGACTTGCCGCAGTCATGTCGGTCGGCACATTGACGAGCACGACCCCGTCAGGCGATTGGGTCACTGTCACCGCAGTCCCATCAGCGATGCCTTGCATATCACCATCGGCATGATTGCACGTAGCACGGCTCGTCATTTGAGACGCGACGTCCGTCATGCTACGCGTCAGCCGTTCCGTTTCCATGCGTGTACGGTATAGCGACAGCTCCATGCCCTCTATCTTCGGATTGTCTGCGGCGGCTGACGAGAACACCCTCTCGTAGTCATCGATGGCTATCGCCGTGCCGTCTCTGAGAGTCACCATTACCTTCGTGTCATCCATTTCTAGCACCGACGTACCCTTCCCGTTCCAAAGTCACCGTGACATCGTCGCCAATGCGAGGCATGCGGCGCACCTTCCGTTCTCCTACGTACACATGTTGGCACAACGCGATTGCCTTTTGGCGGAACATCTCGCAATCTACATAGATTCGTCTCACGAGTATATGTCGTTCGTGTGGATGTCATGGAACGTGTGGAAGACGCGTTCGCTCCCAAAACCTGAAGGTGGTAAAATACAGCAACGAATGTACTGTCCAATCAACTTTTCGAGAGACGGAGCATCATAGATGGGAATCGCATCGCGAATCTTTACGGCAGGCTCTAAGCACCCCCTCAAGCCATACGAACGCGCGGTTAAGCGCATCAACGCGCTCGAGTCGGAATACGAGTCGATGTCCGAAGAGCAAATCGTGCGGCGCAGCAACGAGCTACACGACAAGGCAATGAAGGGCGAGGACGCCGAGTACGTGTCCGACAACGCCATGGCACTCATGCGCGAGCACGTCAAGCGCCTCGATGGACGCAGGGCATACGACGTGCAGCTCATGGCAGCGCTCGCCCTGTGGGACGGCGACGTGATCGAGGCGTCCACGGGATCCGGCAAGACGCTTATCTCGCACTTCGCCTCATACCTCGCCGCGCTATACGGCAAGCAGACGCACGTCGTCACCGTGAACGAGTACCTGTCTCAGCGCGATGCAGACGAGGACAAGGACATCATGGGACCGCTTGGCTTCACGGTCGGACGCATCTACAACCAACAGCCCAACGTCCTCAAGAAGGAGGCATACACGGCGGATGTCGTGTACGGCACTCCGTCCGAGTTCGGCTTCGACTACCTGCGCGACAACATGGTCGCACGCCTTGACGACAAGGTCCAGCGCACTCACGACTTCGTCATCATCGACGAGGTCGACTCCATCCTCATCGACGAGGCACGCACGCCGCTCATCATCTCCGGTGCGAGCACGAAGCCGCTCCTGACCTACACGAAGTTCGCTGGAGCCGTAAGGGGACTCACCCCGTACGACGAAGAATCCGACACGGGCGACTACGTCATTGACGAGAGCAAGAAGACGATTGCCGCGACCGACGAGGGACTCGACAAGATAGAGAAGCGACTCGGCTTCAAAATCTTCGATGACTCGACCGGGCAGAAGGCAAACCACCTCATGCAGGCGATGAAGGCGGAATACCTGTTCCACAACGGCAAGGACTACGTCATCATCGATGGTAAGGTGAAAATCGTCGACGAGCACACCGGACGCATCATGGAAGGGCGCCAGTGGAGCGAGGGTCTTCATCAGGCAATCGAGGCGAAGGAAGGCGTCCAAATCACGGACGAGAACGTGACGTTCGCCACCTGCACGCTCCAGAACTACTTCCGCATGTACGACAAGATTTCCGGCATGACCGGCACCGGATTGACCGTCGCCACGGAATTCAAGGAAACCTACGGCGTCGATACCATAGGCATCCCAGACAACAAGCTATGCATCAGGGACGACCAGACAGACACTGTCTATGCCACCCTAGACGCGAAGTTCAACGCGATCGCCAACGAGATCGAGAGGGCGCACGAGGCTGGGCAGCCAGTCCTCGCCGGCACCGCGTCAGTGGAGAGCTCCGAACGCCTCTCCAAGCTCCTTGACAGGCGTCACATCCCGCACACGGTCCTCAACGCAAAGCATCACGCACGCGAGGCGGCAATCGTAGCGCAGGCAGGACGCCTCGGAGCGGTGACCGTGGCGACCAACATGGCAGGACGAGGCACAGACATCAAACTAGGCGGTGACGTCCCCGGCATGGCAGGGGAAATCGCCGACCGCCTCGCGGCAGAGCGCTGGAACAACCTCACCGCAGAGGAGAAGGGGAAGCTCGGCGTCGCCGGCAAGCAACCAACGGTGACGGAGCAGAAGACGGCACAGGTACAGGCACAGGCAATCTGTGACAAGGAACGCCCGCTCGTCATCGCAGCCGGCGGGCTATACGTCATCGGCACGGAGCGTCACGAGAGCCGCCGCATCGATGACCAGCTGCGCGGTCGCGCCGGACGCCAAGGCGACCCCGGAAAGTCGCACTTCTTCATCTCACTCGATGACGACCTACTGAGGCTGTTCGGCAGCCTCGACCATGTCCGCACCATGATGGCGAAGGCCGACATGGACGAGAACGACCCAATCGATTCCAAGATCGTGAGCAAGGCAATCGAGTCGGCACAACACAAAATCGAACAAATCCACTACGAGCAGAGGAAGAACACGCTCGAGTACGACGACGTCATCAACAAGCAACGCAAGCTCATCTACGCGGAACGCGACGCCGTCCTTCGCGGCGAGGACCTTGACGCAAGGTCAGCCGACATCATCTACGACGAGGTAAGCGAGGCACTAGACAAGTACGCCCCGTCAGGGAAGAGCGACAAGTGGGACAACGAGGGACTGCGCGCGTGGTGGATGGAACTCACGGGAAAGAAAGAGGGACGCGACATTCCAGCCGTCGATGGCAGCAACGTCGCGTATGACTTCGACGCTCCAGTGACGCGCAAGGACCAGGAACCGAAGATACGCGACTTCCTCAACGACCTCTACAAGAGCAAGCTCGATTATGTCTCGAGCTTCGCGAACGGCAAGGCGAAGAAGGAAGACGTCTGGAACGCCTTCCAGAATGCCGTGATGCTGAAGACCATCGACAACAACTGGCAGAAGCACCTGTCGGCGATGGAGTACCTGCGCACCGGCATCGGACTGCGCGGCATCGGACAACGCGACCCCAAGGTCGAGTACAAGCATGACGCCAAGGTCGCGTTCGACATCCTCGTCGACCAGATGTACCACGAGTTCCTCCGCGCAATTCTCTGCGTGAACGGCGCGATATACCAGCCGAAGGAGAAGCGTGCCGCCACCTACCGCTACACGCAGCCGATGGACCCGGACGCCGACGAGGCAGACAACACGCATAACCCCAGCAGGCACATGCCACTCACGAACGGACAGGCACAACAGATCATGCCGCCAATCAGGGGAATGGGTAACCCGCTCACCGCAGGACTCGCAGGGAACCGCCCGCGAACGTACCGCAAGGATGAGGACCCGAACCCGTACGCGAACGTCGGAAGGAACGACCCCTGCCCATGCGGAAGCGGCAAGAAGTTCAAGAACTGCCACGGGAGGTACGCACGCTAGTGACACGTCCACGACGGGCATGACGGTGACGGCACGCATCCCTGACAGAATGTAAGGCGGTGGCGGACGCCATATGTCGGTACTTGAGAGTAACGGCATGGCATCCGCCACCGCCTTACACGAGCTGTCGAAAGCGTGAAAACTCCGAAGTCTTCAGCTTCGGAGATGAAACGCCACAAAACGCGAACAAAAAGCACACATGCAAAGCACGCACACTAAACGCAAACACGTTTAGCAACACAACACGCCACAAAAATCACTGATTACGAACATACTTACCCACAACCTCATCATCAACCCCAACAGTCGAACAAAAATACCCAGCAGACCATAAACGATGACGCCCACCACGATAAAACCGAGACAACACCACACCATGCTCCTCCCACAACACACGAGAAGAGTAACACTTCAACCTACGCACAACCTGCTCAACACTCACACCAGGCTTCCTCAAACGCACCAACAAATGCACATGATCACCACCACCAACACCACACCCCAACACATCAAAATCACTCACACCAGCACACTCAACAAAAACACGACACACATCATCCTCCAACCCACACAAACACGCACGCCGATACTTCGTAGCCAACACGATATGAAACAACAACCGAACCTTCGCATGAGACAAACCATCATAATAACCATCACGAACACCATCAAAAGAACTCACAACCAACCACCCCAAACAACAACACCAACAAACAAAAAAAACACACCAAACACACCATAAACTATAACACAAGTAAAAAACAACAAGACAGAACAAGGAGGTGATAACAAAAATGACACTCCCAAAAGAACCAAAACCAAGAACAAAACAACCCAGAAACCTCAACGAGAACACAAGAAAAGCCAAAAACGCAAAAATCAGCGCAAGCAGAAAAAAGACACACGAAAGAAGACAACACCAAACATGCAAAACATACGACATCAAAATACAAAGTAACAAGCTGAACAAAGCGCAAAAGGAAGCACTCACAAGAATCTTCCTCGAAGCCAAATGGCTCAGAAACGACGCCCTCGCAAACGGAATAGACGAATACCCACTAGATGGAACCGTACAAGTCAAACTGCCAGACGGAACATTCCAAACCAGGGAAATACTGACGCTTGGCTCACAAATGCAACAGTCCACAATCAATGACCTCAAGAGAGACAGGAAAGCACTCGCTGCCAAGAAGAAGAAAGGGTACAAGACAGGCAAGCTCAAGTTCACGTCACAAGTCAAATCAGTCGAACTCAAACAATACGGGACGACATACGCGTTCAAGCGAACGAAGAACAGCAAAAAGCTAACGCTCGTACGCGTACAGAACGTCCCAGGCAGGCTCAGGGTTAACGGTCTCGATCAGATACCAGATAGCGCGGAGTTCGCTTGCGCTCATCTGGTTGACAGACCTGATGGGTATCACTTGCTTGTGACCTGCTATTTTGATGAAGATGATGAGGCGGTACGGGATTGTTTTGTTCCTGGGACTGTCATCGGTATTGACATGGGCGTGCGTACGAGTGTCACGATGAGTGATGGTCGGAAGGTTAGTGCGGTGATTGGAGAAACTGATCGCCTTAAGCACTTGCAGCGGGGCTTATCTCGGCAGGTGAAGGGGTCTAACAATTATAAGCGGACTTGTCGGTTGTTGCGTCGTGAGTACGAGCGTTTGTCGTGTCGTCGTGATGATGTTGCGAACAAGATTGTTCATGATCTGTTGTTGAATGAGGTCGTGTTCATGCAGGATGAGAATCTGAGGGCGTGGGTGTCGAGGGGGTCTCGTGCTCGTGGTTCTCGTAGGGTGCATGATGGTGTTCTTGGTCGTGTGAAGGCTCGGTTGGTTGGTGGCTCGCGTGTGGTTGTGTTGGGGCGTTTTGTTCCTTCTTCGCGGGTGTGTCCTGTGTGTGGTGAACGTTCTCGTTTGGATCTTGGTGATCGTGTTTTTGTGTGTGAGCATTGTGATTTTTCGTTTGATCGTGATGTGAATGCTGCGTGTAACATGGTTCGTTTGGGTTGTGTTGGTTTGTTGGGTTTGTGTGATGATGATGACGTGCCTTTGGTTGAGCTTAAATCTGTTGGTGCGCGTGTTTCTTGTTCTGGTCTTGTTGTTCGGTCTGTGGATGGCAGACTGTTGCGTGTGGAGGACGTGTCAGTCTTGTCGAATGACGCCCTTGTGGGTTGTTCGGCAAGTAGCGTTCGATGAAGCACGAAGCCCCGAAGTCTTTAGCTTCGGGGTACATCACTGTAAGACGCAACGTACACCGACTAGACTGCATGATGCGTTTAAGCATCGCTTGGACGATTGCGGGCGTCGGCTTCTTCCTGATTGCCGTCGCCTTAGATCGTCCAAGGATTAGAGAAACGCAAAAGACGCCGAGGATTGCGGGATGATGCGAAAGCGGATTCCTACTCGGGCGCTCTCCTTATCGGTATGGCTACCTCGCCATGTTCGTCGCCGCGTTGGGCATTGCGTCCCAACATGGCGTTGGTCACGACGACACGCCAACCACAAGTTGACTGGGCGCCCTGTCGGACTCGTATTGGCGAGCACCGATATCCACGGCGTCTTTTTTTTGTCGACTTTTCCGTGAACGAGGGCATGAATAGGGTTAACGGTAGCGGACCAGCGTTCGTGCGATGCTACTGTTGGACTCGCGTGGTTCAAAGAACAAAGCCAGCACACCGAAGAGGAAACTAAAAGCAAAGGAATATAGACCTACCCGACATTCGGATGTGATCGTTGATGAGACATAGAAAACTGCGGGGGGGGGGTGCCCCTCTAAGGCAATAATCGGAATCGTCACCGTGCTGCTGCTCGGAACGACAGGAGCGCCAATCACAGCAAACGCCACCACGACCACGACGACGGCAACGGACGCATACCAACTCTACGACCAGAAAACGAGAAATCAGCAAGTCGTTGTCAACAAGATCTGGGACGACAGTCTAACGAACGACACGAGAACGCTGAACGCAAGCGACGCAGACGGCTCATACGAGAATAACCTCAGCATGACCATCCAGACAGGCGTACCACAAACCACACTACGCACATACACCATAACCTATGACGCGAACGGCGGCACCTACGGGACGGACGCGAACGGGAACACGATAACAACCAATACCATCGCCTACAACGCGAAGAACCAACTAACCAACGGAACATACGCCACGCCAGAAAGAACAGACGGGTACGTGTGCGTCGGATGGAGCACGAGCAAGACGGCAACGACCGCTGACCCAAACATCACGCTCACAAACACGCTCACCGACGAGTGGATGAACGAGCGAACGGATGGTAGCACTACCACGCTATACGCCGTATGGAAAGATTTACGCATTCACTACGCAGTCATGGCATACGGCATTGGGATAGACAAGGATGCGAACGAGAACGGGAACATTATGGGCATTACCTTCGGACCAGCACTCGGCTACCCAGAATTCTCGCCATACGATAACAACGGAAATTACGACAGGACCTCCACGCAAACGTCCACGAAATATCATTCCGTGAACGGGGACGCTACCGTCATGAGCGAGAACGCACCCGCGTGCAAGGATGCCTCGCACAGCGTGATAACCGGCACTGACGCCGGGACTGACGCAGCTGGGAACGCATACCGTTGCCTGCATTACGATAACTGGACGACAATCGTCTACTGGAGTGCACATGACCCGCACGTTTATGACAAGTGCATCCCGAACCACTGTTCCAAGACGGCCGTTATCACACCGAACGCCGGGACGATAGAGAACGGAATATTCACTATGAGCATGAGCGACTGGCAGCGTGGATTGGTTGGTGATGGGCAGTCATATATCGTGGATTCGGCATGGGATAACTCGTCTAATGGTGTTGATATCACGCAGGCTGGTCAGGGGTATGCGGCTTCTCTTGTGCGTGCGAAGTTGGTTGGCGCGGATTCTCATACGAGGTTGGATGATAAGTATGCTGGTGTGGATGCATTGACTAGGTATCCTACCAGTTCTTCAATCCTGTCTTGCTTTCCGAGTGTCTTGCGTGATGCTATTGGCGCGAAGGCGTTGTCTGGCGTGAGCGCGGCTAGTTCGGGTGACGGCATGGAGTATGATAAGGCGAGCAATGCTGGCGTTGCTGACCGGTTGTGGTTGTTCTCGTATGGCGAGATGAGGAATACTGTATACCCGTCGGCTGGTTTTAGCAGCAGCGGCTCTTCTGACGCTAAGCGCTCAAGTAAGAATTGGTGGTGGTTGCGTTCGCCCTACCATTCTTACAACGCGCGCGGCGTGAGCAGCACTGGTTATCTTGGCAGCGACGGCGTGGATTCTTACGACGCGGTCGCGCCTGGCTTTACGTTGCCGTGATTGGGATCGTAAGAAACGTATGGTGATTATGTACCAAAATCATTCTCATAGCATTCCGTTGAAGACGGCAGGAGCGTGTTTTCTATCGTGTTTGGCATCGGCTTGTCCGATGCCTATGGTCGGGATGATATCTGATACGCTGCGCAAACCCCTTGGGCTTGCCAAGGGGGCACGTCAGGACTTAGAGTAGTCCACTTGTCTGCAGAACGTCTCTCACGTTGCTTGCGATTGCCGCGATGACTGGCACCGTGACCGTGTTCCCCATCTGCTTGTATATGTGCGTGTCGGCGAGCGGTAGCGCGAAGTCGTCTGGGTATCCCTGTAGCCTTGCCCATTCGCGTGGCGTCATCTTGCGGACGTCCTCGGCGTTTATCTCGCCATGGATGTTAGTAGTCGGAATCATGGAGTGCTCGCGATGGTCTATGATGAGGTTGCGCTCGCGTCCCATGCCACCGCATACGCATGCCCCGGCTATGCCGTCGAGGTCGCGCACGACGTACCCGAATCCGTTGCCAGCGGCCTGATGGCGTGCCTTATGCGCTCGCAGTGCACGCAGGTACGTGTCAGACAGGTAGTACTTTGAGGGGATTGGCGCGGGGTCGAGTATGTCGGCGATTGTACTTGGTTTGCCTGCGCCGGTCGGGAAGTCGAACCTCTCCGGGGCGATGTCGTTGCGGAAGCATACGATGTATATTCGTTCGCGGTTCTGCGGCACCCCGAAGTCCTTCGAGTTGAGCACCTGGTGGAACACCTTGTACCCGATTTCCTCGAACGCCCCGACGATGACCCTGAACGTCCTCCCGTGGTCGTGGTTCGTGAGTCCCTTGACGTTCTCGCAGAATATGACCTCTGGCTTATGTGCGGCGCAGATGCGCACGACCTCCGCAAACAGCGTGCCGCGCGATTGCCCGTAGTAGTCGTCTTGGAAGCCTCGGCGATGACCGGCCATGCTGAACGCTTGGCATGGGAAGCCTGCAAGGCAGACGTCGAAGTCTGGGACGTCGTTCTCACCTATCTTGGTGATGTCCCCGGCGATGGGTGGATTGTCGCCGAAGTTCGCACGGTATGTGCGTTGGGCGTACTTGTCCCATTCCGAGACGAATACCGTCTTCGGTTCGTCGTCTGCGAATGCCTGTTCGAATCCCATGCGTATCCCGCCGATACCTGCGAACAGGTCGATGATTCTTATCATTGCGCGATTCCTCCGTTGTCCAGTCGGTTGGTCGTGGCGTCGCATGACGTCAGCGTGAAGAAGCCATGCCTATGCCTTCGTGTCGTCGCCGCCGTTACGCCTTGCTGTCGGGAGCTCGTAGAACCTCGTCAGCGCTCGCATCCATTTCGTCGCTCCGGCGACGTCCATTGATTCCGCCCCGTATGCGAACCTTAGCGTCTCGTCGGAGAGGTACATGTTGTTTTTCTCGCGGCTGCGGATGTCGGCTAGAAGCGTATTGTTGATTAACGTGCCCTCGTTGCCGACATATTCGTCGGCGTCTGCAAGCGCCTCCTCGACGAGCTCGACGAGCTCGGACAGCATTATGCAGTCGAATGACGCGTGCATCCGGTTGCCCCTGCGGTCGTATGCCGGTTCCCTGTCCTCGACCGTGCGGACGAGAGCCATGATTGCGTTCAACGCGGCGTCGTCCACGGGTGGGGCGACATGTACGACTGCGTCATCGACGTATCCGCGCTTGCGTATCGCCATGACCTCGAGGTCGCTGCACGTGTCCGTCGGTATGACGAGCGATAGCCCGAGCGGGTTTAGCCTTACCGACCTTGCGTAGTCCCTCGCTTCGCGTAGGGCGTCCAGCCCTGCGTCATCGACGTATCTTGGGACGTATCCCGATGCCTTGCCCGTGAGCAGGGCGATGTTCGTGCGGAGTATCCTGCCGCACGTGGATGGTCCGTCGCTGCCGACGCTCATGAGGACGCTGCCCGTCGCGCTCGGTCTGACGTGTATCGTATGGGCGTCCATGTCTAGCCCGTTCGGGAGCGGTTGCCATTTCTTGCCGCCGAGCTGGAAGCACATCCCGCGTGCGAGTCCCATGAGCGCCTCCGCGCTTGGCGTAATCGTTCCGATTGCCTTGTTACCTGCGTTCACCGTGTATCCTTCCGTGTCTTGGAACACGGCGTAGAAGTGCCAGTCGTCCATCAGCGACTCGCCCCTCTCCCCGATGAGCAGTTCCCCGCTCGCGTGCTTGTCGATGAGCGATTTGTCGAGCATGTCGCAGATGACGAGGTCGTATAGGTCCTCGCTGACGTTCCTGAACGCCCCCTCCGAACAGAGCAGGGCGTATAGCTCGTCTTGGTACGCGCTGCCATACTGCTTGAGCGCGGAAAGAGTCTCGCTTACTAGCACGGACACGTCGGTTCTCCTCGCCTCTGGCGGTTCGAACCATCCGCCCCTCATCAGCTCTATCTCGGATATGCTCGTGACAAGATCGTATTGCATGCCTTTCGTAACGTTATCGGACAGCGGGGCGAGCACAGCGAGTCGCTTCACGCCATCGCGACGTCCGCTCCTTCCTATGCGTTGGCGCAGCGATGACACGCTGCTTGCGTTTCGCACTTGGAATACCTTCGCTATGTCGCCGATGTCGATGCCGAGTTCCAAGGTCTGTGTCGCTACTGCCATCGTCGGCTTCTCGGTGGATACGAGGCGGTGTTCAAGTTCCTCGCGCGTCTGCTTGGAGAGCTGTCCGTGGTGCGGCATGGCTGCTATCGGATCGTCCCTTCCTATCTTTCCGTCGTCCCTCATCCTGTCTAGGCATGCGTTGATGTGCCCGGTCACTAGCTCGACGTCGGAGCGGCTTCGGCAGAAAGAGAGCGTCTTGTCATGCCCGGATTGCCTGACAATCTCCTCGGCGATTCTCTGGTAGTCGATCGATGACAGCCCTTCGTCGGACAACGGCGGGATGCCTTGTACCGAGACGTCCATCGCGTCCTGCGTGTCGTCTGCCTGTATGATTGCCGTGTCCCTGTCCGGGTCGAGCATGTCGGCGACGACGTCGAGCTGCGAGAGGGTCGCCGAGAGGGCTATGCGGGTCGGCGCGTGGTGCCCTGCGTCTTCGCATAGTCGCGTGACGCGTGATATGAGGCTCATGAGCTGCTTGCCCCTGCCCTCTCCGAGGAACGCGTGGAACTCGTCTATGACGATCACGTCCGGGTGCAGGTACGCGCTGCACCATCTGCCACGGTTCATGAGGAAGCTCTCCAATGACTCGGGCGTGGTGAGCATCATCCCGTCGTGTTCTCGCATGAGGGCGTTCTTTATGCGTGCTGGCACGTCGGTGTGCCACATGTAGGACGTGACGCTCGTCCATTGTGCCATATCCTCTGTGCGGCGGTATTGGTCGTTGATGAGCGCCTTGAGGGGGGCGAGGTACAGGATGCGTATGCGTGCGTCCCCATCGCTCGCTATGCCGTCGTCGGCGATTGACAGCGCGGGCATCAGTGCCGCCTCTGTCTTGCCGGATGCGGTTGGTGCCGATATGACGAGGTTCGGCGGGTTATCGCCTTCCAGCAGCGTGATGATTGCGTCACGTTGTATCTGCCGGAAGCCGTTCCATCCCTGCTGTGACACCCATTTCTGCATTCCGTATGACAGGAGCCGCATCGCGTACGCGTCTTCTGAGGACATTGCCCGCAGTACCCCCTGATTTCCTGAGACTCGAATAGTGGCGTTCATAAGTATAACATGCGGTCTGGGTCGGTGCTCGGACCATTTTCTCGCGAGCAAGGAAGGATATGGCACGCAATAGCAGAAAGAGCAAGATGGCGATGGGCTCCGTCGAGTACGGGGACATATACAGCAGGCTGTGCGAGACGTCCGACGAGGGAAATCGCGTCCCGGTGCTTCGTGACGGGAAGTTCGTTCGCGACCAGCGCATAGGGCGTCTGGTCGTCGACTTCGGAAACGATGCCTTCTGGTTCCGCCCGCTGCGCGGCACGGCGTCAAGGCTCAGCATGCAGGATGTGTCCAGTCTCGTCGCCAACGACCTCATCGTGTTCGACAATCCATCGTCACGCGAGCCGCTCATCAGGTACCTCATGGAATACGACCGCCGTGCCGCCACGCTGAAGGAGGCGGAGGTCCGCGCGACGGAGAGCAGGGAGAAGGCGCAGTCCCTGCAGGCTGACACGAAGCTGCAGCGCGCCGTCCGCAGGAACACCGGTGTCGCGAAGCTCACATGGACGCTTGCCATGCTCGGACTCGTGGCGATAGCGTTTCTCGCGACGATTCCCGCGCAGAAGCCCGCACCGGCAAGCGCGACGATATCGGGCGTCGGGCAGGACCTCGGCGTCGATTCGGGCAGCCTGCAGCAGGCGAGTTACATCCAGGCGCTTGGCAACGGCACGGAGCTGTATGGTGTCGTCACGAACACGACGACGAAGGAGGTCGGCGACACGTCCAGCGGAAACGGCACCGTCACGGAGGACATCGTGTTCAACCCGAAGGCGTCCGCCCAGCCGATTCACATGCGTCCCCTCTACTATGACAAGTCGAGCTTCTATCAGACGCAGCTGAGCACTGACCCGAGTGGCGAGTCGAAGACGGCGATCTACCTGCAGAACCCGAACGGGTACGCGCTTGGCGTGTCAGCGAACCAGCTGATGCTCGTCACCGGTAGCGGCATGACGAGCATGCCCCTCATCACGCCAGACGCGTACACGAGCAAGACGGCCGACCAAGCGCAGTCTGACATAGAGGACGAGCAGAGCGACAGTGCCTCGGAGAGGACGAAGAACAACAGGAACGGCGAGTCGTCGGACGAGGCGGCGGGCAGCGGCATGCCGGACGGATGGCTCGGCGTTGACCACGCGTCAATCGGTTCTGACAGGGTCGCGGCGTCTTACTGGTACACGAAGGGGAACACCGGGAAGGCGAGCGACAAGCACCGCCGCATCGCTGTCCTCAACATAAAGGACGTGCTGTCGTCTGGGGCAAGTGCTACGTCAGACATGGACATCGCGCAGATAAACTACCAGGATCTCGACTCGAACTACTACGCCCCAGAGATAGCGCAGGATGCCGACTCGAAGGGAAGCACGTATCTCCTTGCATACATGAAGCAGGACTATGACGGGAACACGGGCTTCTTCGTGAGACGGATACAGTCGGACGACGACGTCCTCGTCGAGAGCTACACGAACACCTTCTCCACGCAGGATCTCACTGGTTGCACCGACCCGATAACGAACTACAGGCTTCTCGGCAACCGTCTGTTCTTCGAGCAGAGCGGGTACGTCTGGATGATGAACCTGTCCGAGTCGAAGCTGTCCGTGACGATTAACGGCACGCAGCGGACGATTAGCAGGGAGAATGCCATCAAGATATGCAAGTCAAGCGACATCTACGCGTCAGTCACGCCAGACGAGCAGAGGGCAGCCGACGAATCCGGCAGCAACGTGCAGCCCGTCGCGCACTACACGCCGATGACGCTCACCACGACGAACGGCACGGAGTACGGTATCGTGTTCACGGAAGCCGACACCGGCGACCTCGTGTTCCAGCCAGCCGTCGACATGACGACTGCGGCAAGCGGGCAGACGTCAGGCACGGGAGCGAACTCGACGGCAAACGCGGTGGGATCCGGCGACGAGGCGGCGATACAGGAGCTTCTCGCGCAGAACGCCCAGGACAACGGGTACGACCGTGACATGGAGGGCACGACGGTGACGATCCCCGAGGACATCATCGGGATGCGCGCGACTGACGCAATTAGTGCCCTGCAGTCCCTCCACTTCACCGTGAAGACGACAGGCGGGACCGGCGTCGTCACGAGCGTGTCCCCAAGCGGAACGGCGCTCTACGGGTCGACCGTGACCCTCACGCTGAGCGACCCGCAGGCAAGTGACGCGACCACCGCGACGCAGTCGTCCGCGTCGTCATCCGGGACGTACAGGCAGGTCGAATACTCGCTCGGAGACGGGACGCCGGGTGATGCGGGCGACACGCAACAACAGGACGCGGGGACGAGCACTGGCGAGACGACTACGATTTCCACGCAGACACCACAGAACTCCGGCACCGAGGAAACTGACGGGAACGCCGATAACGCCAATGCCAACGGCAATGCCGCCGCGCATGGCAGCGCGAACGCGGGGAACGGCAAGAAGAGCGGTAGCGCGAAGGGCAGCACGAAGCGGAGCACGAAGGGCAACGCGGCGAAGGGGAACAGCAATGACGCCGTCGAGGGTGATGCGAAGAACTCGATGCAGCAAGACGTCGGGAACGGAAGGATTGCTATACGCGACGTGCGGAAGGACCATGCGACCGTCGTGTGCTTCGCCGTACGTGGCGAGCAGGTCCTATGGATAGAGCAGGACGCGAACAGCACGAAGCGGCATGTCAAGTTCTCCCCGATTTACTACAAGGACTCGCGTTCGACAGTCGCCGCATACGAGAGCGAGAAGTCGGCACGGAGTGCCTTGGACAACGGGAACGACAGCGGCTCTGATTCGGCGGCTGTCACCACCGGCATCGCTGACAGCATGTCCGGGCAGGAACAGACAGACTCCGGACAGCAGACGGACGGTACGACGCAGCAGCAGCAGCAGGACGCGCAGCAGGTGACGTCGGCTGATGACACGCAGCAGCAGCCTGACGCGACATCGGCACAGTGACCGCGTGGTATCATTAAGAAGGACGGAATCGACTTATCAGGGGCATCTGATCGTGACACGTAGGAACGGAACGAACACAATCACGCGGAGGGCGACATCATGCGTCTTGGCGGGGCTTCTGGCAGCGTCGCCGCTCGCACTGTCAGGGTGCAGCCTGTTCGGCGGGCTTGGCGGAGGTGGCTCTTCGAGCGCGACGGTTAGCACGAGCGCGAGCGGGCAGACAGGCGGAACGTCGTCGTCGAACGCGAACGTGACGCGCACGACCAGCACCGCGTACGCGATTAAGATAGGCGCCAAGAACCCGATGGTGAACGACGCCGTGCAGCTCACCGTGACGGGCGTCGAGCGCAGGCCCGTATCGACGTTCGCGAACGCGATGCAGGATGCGTCAGGTGGCTCGTCGGCATCGTCAGACGACACGAACAGGGTCGCCATAGAGGTTGACGTCAGCTACACGTACAACAGCACGGCGCTCACGACGAATACGCAGCAGTATGGCGGGAACATCAACGGAAGCGTCACGACGCTGTCCGATCTGCTTCTCCCCGGCAAGCTGATGTACATCACCGGCAAGGACCAGAACGGCAGCGAGTACGTCGCATCAGACGTGCTGGCTGTGAACACGGGCACGCAGACAGCTGACAACACGCTCGGCACGAACGCCCAGTGGGACTACGACGTCCTGGATAGCGAGCTGCCACAGGCGGCGCAGACGAAGACCGGTTCGATGGTGTTCATCGTTTCGAGCATGGCGAAGGACCTCACGCTGCATATAATCACGGCAAACAAGAACGAATCGCCGACCAACGAGGAAGCGGTTGGCGCTGGGAACAACTACCACTACACGCTAGACCTGTCGTGACACCGATCAACGTTCATGACGGCGAATGACGGCAATTTGGCAACGGGAGACGACATGGCACAGCGGCACATGGACATGGGTAACGGCAATGGCGACGCCATGAAGCTTCAGGGCGTCCAGCCGAGGCGACAGGACGACGGGCGTGCGAGGGACGGCAGCAATCGCCAAGGGGCGCGCCCTCAGAACGCAAGGCGGTTGCGGCAGGATGGCATGGACGACGGCAAGCCGATGATCGCCCCGGTCACGAAGGGCGACGTGAAGCGTAGCGTCGCCGCTGGGTCAGTCATCACACTGACGATAGCCGTCGTCATCATGCTCGGGAGCGTGCTGTTCAACGCGAGCGCGCGCAACGCGGAGCTTCGGTCGACCATCAAGCAGGCGAACGCAATAGTCGAGCAGGCGAAGTCGGAGGTGAGCCTCAGCCCGACCGACGCGACGGTCAGCAAGGCTGTGGACACGAACGTCAACATCACCGTCGTGAAGGGCGCCAAGGAGACGACCGTGGACAAGCCCACGGAGAACGACACAGTGATCGGCGGCGGAGCGGCGAATGACGGAACAGGCGACGCTAATGCCAACGCGAATGCCGCCAGCGGCAACGTAAGCCAGAATAAGGGCACGAACCAGCAGGACGCGAACGAAGACCCTACCAACGCGGCATCGTCCACCACAGGGGCTGACACGGCGTCACAGGGCGCAAGCGCGAACGCGACTGACTCGAACGCGCAAGGCGTCACGGACCATGGTACCGACGACGCACAGCAAGACGCCGAGACGGTCCACGGCGCCGGCATCGTGGTGACGTCGGACGGAAACATCGTGACGTGCCTCCACGTCATCGAGAACGCCACGTCGATAACGGCAGAGATAGGCGGCACGACGTACAAGGCGACGGTGACGGGGACTGATCCGACCAGCGATATCGCAACCATCAAGGTCGACGCCAAGGATCTGCCGGTCACGCGGTTCGGCGACTCTGACAAGGTGAAACAGGGCAACTGGGCGATGGTGGTCGGAGACCCATACGGGCTCAGCGACACCGTGACGGTCGGCAGCGTGTCTGCGCTCGGAAGAGACATCCCATACTCCGGGACGACCGCCGACATCCTATACGCCGACATGATCCAGCTCGACGCGTCAGTGAACCCGGGCGATTCCGGCGGCGGCGTCTATGACGCGCACGGCGAGCTGATCGGCATGACAGCACTCATCACGACTGACGACGACAACGCGGTCAACATCGCCTACGCGATTCCGTCGAACCTGCTCGTCCCGATAGCGCGGAACCTCGTCCAAGGCAAGGACGCACAGCACGCGGTGCTCGGGGCGTCGTTCGGCGACGTGACGCAAGACATGGTGAGCCAATACGGGCTGCAGAGCGATGACGGTGCCGTGATAACGTCCGTGACCCCGTCAGGACCAGCCGACAACGTCAAGCTCGCCGTGAACGACATCATCGTGAAATATGACGACACGCCAGTCACGAACGCACAGGACCTCCTGTTCAAGGTCAGGGCAAGCGAGGTGAACCAACCGGTCACGCTCACCGTGCTCAGGAATGGTAAGGAGATGACGTTCAGCGTAAAGCTCGGCTCGGACGTGTGACGCAAGCTGACGCGACGCATGGCATGACGGAAACAAGGTACAATGGGGCAGGCATGAGCAATAAGAGCAAGAAAGAGGCACTGGAAGCCGAGAGACAGGAGGCAGCGCGATACGCAGCCGAATACTATGCTTACGACACGACGCAGGCGGCAGGCGTCGCCTCGCTCCGCAAGTCACGCAAGTACCTCGCAGCTGGCATCGTCTCGATGATCATCGTCGCTGCCATAGGCGGCATCATCTACATCATGTCAGGGCAATTCACGTCAGCCCGGCAAGCGAGCTGCTGGTCATACGAACAGCAGGTGGAGCAATTCGCCAGCAACTACGCGAGCAAGAACGGACTCGCGTCATACCCAGCATACCTCAAGGACATACCAGCCGCCGACGACACCCTTACGGGCAAGTGCCCCGACGGCGGCTCATACACATGGAACCCAGTCACAGGCGAATACACGTGCTCCGTACACGGGCACTACCCGAACGGATGGAACGCCCCAAGGTCGCAATCGCTCGGGACGACGACGACGGTCACGACGAACAACAAGAACAACAGCTAGGACAACAACGCCAACAGTAGGGAGCGGCACATGGGAACTGACCTCGAAGACGGGCGTACGCTCACGATAGGCATCACAGGGCATCGCCCGAACGGGCTGCTCGGTTATGCCGCTGATGCGCAATATGCAGCACTGCGGAAGCTCATCGCCAATCGCTTGGTGGAAATCGCCAATGGCAGTCACGCCCGCGTCATTACGGGCGGCGCGCAAGGGGCAGACCAGCTCGCCTTCTGGGCAGCGGAGGACGCGAAGGCAGTGAACGCGCTCATAGAGAACGTCGTGTATGTGCCGTTCGACGGGCAGGACAGCCGATGGAGGCGCGACGGTCTGTTCGGGCGTGACGCATATGCGAGGATGCTCGAGGCAGCCGACGAGGTCCGCATCATCATGGCTGGTATCAATACGACCAATTTCACTGCCGTCCGTATGGCAATGATGGCACGCAATCACGCAATCGTGGATGATTCTGACATTATGATTGCCATCACGATGCATGGCATCGTCCCAAGCGAGAGGAGCGGCACGGCAGGCACGGTCCGGTATGCTCTCAAGACGGGCAAGACTGTGTCTGACTTCATTGCGGCAGACGCATTGGGCACGATGTAGTATGATAGGGATGGATGCCTTGGTGCAATGCCATCATGGATATTCGTGCCATTGTCTAACAATGGCGTTTGGCAGAAGTCTTCCTCTTCAGCCGAAGCGTAGCAGTTCAGAAGTTCCTCCTGTATCATGGCTCAGGAGAGGAAGGTTAACGGGGAGGAAATCTGATTGTGAGTAAAGGGATTATCTACATTACCACTACATCTGTCACCGGGCTCATCAAGATTGGTAAGACCAGATCTGACATGTTCCAGAATCGAATGACAGTTCTAGAGCAAAATGGGTACTGGAACGTAAACGGTCTCAAGCGATATTATGCAGTCGAAGTCGATGATTACAACGAAAAGGAGAAATTAATTCATACAATTTTCAGCAAATCTCAGGTTGCAACATCTGAATTGTTTGCTCTGGACAAGGAACTTGCTAAAGAAGTATTACAGTCGTTTGGTGGCAAGCAGATATATCCCGTCTTGAATTCGACTGGTGAAATCAAACCTAATCATACTCACAAAGCTACCAGGCTTACATTCGCAATGCTTGGAATCTCGGTAGGTACGCAGCTAACATACACTGATGATTCGAATATCAAAGTCAAAACTGTAGACAATGCTTCCACGGTCGAATATCACGGCAAATTGTACACTTTGTCAGGACTGGTATCCGAATTGAAAGGTGGAGGGGCGTATCAAGGTGGAGGCTTCTTTACTTATAATGGCGAGACCTTGGTGAATATACGCAAACGGCTTGGCTTGTAAGCAAATAGCACCACCCTTCTCTCATGATTGAGATCTGGATGGCACTATTTTCGTAACATGAACATCGAGTTGCTGAAGTCGGGGATGACGCCCATCTTGTTGGTCACCATCCCCGACTTCTTGCCGTCCGCATTGCCAACGCCGTGTCATGCACGCAGCCTAGCACGCCTTCTTCGCGATATTCGTGAAGTATGCTTCGAGCATTGCCGCCATTCCGTCCACAAGCAGCGGAGCGTATGCGACGTCCTTGCCATACTCGTCGAGCGTGCTCACGAACGACCCACCGATGCCATGCGATGCTGCATACACCTCCCACGCGCGGGCGAACACCTCAGTCGGAGTCCGGTAATAGTGGACCTTGGACTCGCTCATTGACCTCGTGTCGAGGTTGTCGCAATAGGCACGGTAGATGCCCTTGAACCCGGCGGTGCAGCTCAGCTGCCCGTTCTCGAAGTCGTAAGCATGAGCGAACTCATGCAGGAGTGACTTCGGGCTGCGCGGGTCAACCGCAATGGCGTGGAGGGCGTTGCAATACACGCCAATCGCCTTGTGACGTCCTGTCTTGCGGAATCGGAGGGCGTTGTGCTTGGTGTCGATGCACGGAAGCTCACCGTTTGCCCAGCGTTCCTCGAACTCATTCTGCATCTTCCCGTAGAGGCTCAGGTCGACGTCGTCGTCAATCTCGACGTGTGCGAACATCTCGGCAAGCGTTCCGTGTGACGCGGCGTTGCGATGTGCATCGTCGCACTGCTTCTTATCCTCGAACACCGTCGCGGTGTGCTTGCCCGTGCTGCGAGCGTAACGACGGTTCGCCTCGCGGCATGCCTCCTCGTCCCAGAGCAGCTCGGCGCTTGCCATGAGCTCTCGACGGGCTGCGATGCCCTCCGACACGCGAGTCCACCAGTGCTTCCTGCCGTTCTCCGCGAGGATGACGGACAGCGTCTCGTCATCACCATCGATGAGGGCGGTGGCACCAACGTAGGTCGCGAGGCGGCAGCATACAATCGTCTCGTAGCGTGCCATGCCGCGCATGCTGCGAAGTCCCCACGCGTGACTGCCGAGATAGGTCGCAGGCATGGAACCATCGACCAGGACCACGAGGGCACGACGCCCGCCATTGTCGGTGCATGCGTACTTGCTGGTGACACCGTGCGCCTTGCCGCACAGGAGCCTCTCCACGGAATTGAGGCTGTCATCGTCCTCAACCTTCGCCTCGATGTTCAGCCCATAGAGACCTGCAAGCTTCGCCGCAGCGTCATCCGCCATGGCGTCCCTGTCTACGTTCTCGTCTGACAGGACGTACCTGCCGAGCTTCGCCGCGACGCTCCAAGGCGTCGCAGTCACGTCGAGCGTTCCGAGGGTCTTCTTTGGCGTGAAGCCCGCGTCTGCGATGAGCGTGTCGATGCGCTGGAAATCCATTCTGACGTTCCTTCCTGCCGTCCTTCTTGTCATGTACATGATAGGCGTCCGCCAGGTACTTGTCGCCGATGAAGCCATGACGCACACAACAACGACACATGTCGGCGTTCGTATGTGACTGTGAGGGAAAATAGTGGTGGCAACCTGCCGGGACATGTGGTATGCTTGGCAATGCGTGCAAGTGACCACCGAGGTAACGGGAGCATGTGGTATCTTGATCGACAGCATCTACATAGAGAACTTCAGGCGCATCGTGAAGGCGTACATCCCATTGCGCGATGGCATCACGGTGCTGAGCGGGAACAACGGCGTCGGGAAGTCGACGATAATCGAGGCGCTCCTATTCAACCAGTACGGCAAGCCGAAGGACGGAACGTCGAAGGACAGCATCCCACGCTCCAACAGGGCTGAGGGGGAGCTCGCCTACACGTCCGTCGATTTCACGCATGGCGGACTGCACTACCGATGCCGGCGATACCTCACGGCGAAGGGCACGACGATGGCAACGCTCTACTCCTACGACGACGGCGAATACGACCGCCTGACGCAGCAGACGGACATCCGCCATCTCGACAAGAAGCTCGGCACGGAGGTCGCAAGCTCCACGATGGGCGTGAACGCCGCGATAGCGCAACTCGTCGGACTCGACTACACGGGATACAAGGCATCGCTCGTAGCGACGCAGAAAGAACTCGACTCGCTATCGTCCCTCACGAAGGAGAAGAGGAAACAGTTCTTCCTCGACCTGCTCGGATACAGCAGGCTCGACAAGGTCCGACACACGGCGGCAAGCGAGCTATCGTCAAAGACCGGCATGCGCGACGGTATGATGAGACAGTCATACGACCCCAAGGCACTCTCAAGACAGCTCGAACACGACAAAGACGAACTCGCCGACGTGCAGGCGCGCTACGACAAGGGAACGATGCTGCTCGCCGACATACAGGCGAAGAAGGACGCCGCAGACGACGCATACGCCAAGGCACAAAGCGACTACGACCGCCTCACGCAGGCGAGCGACGAGAACGCCGCAGACGAGGCAAGGAAGGCACGACTCGAGGCAGACAGGGATGCCCTACAGGCGACCATAGACGCCAACGCAAGGATCGCCGCCGACTACGACGCAACCAGCACATACGCAGAGCGCTTGGCGAAGGCAAGGGAACGCCTGGCTAAGGCAAGGGCGTACGACAGGACGAAAGCCGAGACGGACAGGCTCCGTGCTGCCATAGAGGACGACAAGGCACGCCTCGTCGACATAGAGCGCACGGAGACGCAAATCGCGTCACGACACGGGGACATGCCGGACCTCGACGCCTCACAGTCGGCGATGTCAGCGGCGCAGCAACGGCTTGCGGTGGCACGCCAACAGGCATCATCGCTCGCGTCCGACATCAGGGACATGGAGCGCCTCATCGATGACGTGAGCTCAGGGCGAATCGCGAAATGCCCAACATGCGGCTCCGAGATTTCAACGGAAGACGGCAAGGCGCACCTCGCAAGCGAACTAGACGGGCTGAACGGACGGCTCACCGACGCACAGGGGGCAATCGCCCCGCTCGAACGCGCATGCGACGACGCCGCAACGGCAGTGAGCCTAGACAAGGCGTCACTCCGAACGTGGCACGACGACGAGACGACGCTGGCAAGCGTGCGACGCGAGAAGGCACTCGTGTCAGACAGCATCACGCGCAGCGAGGAACTGCTAAGGGACAAGGACGCGACACTCGCCGGAATCACGGGTGACTCCATGGACCGTGCCGCGATGTTCGCGCTCGAGGACGAGATTGCCGACCTCGCGGACAAGACGGAGACGGAGGAACAGGCACGAGCAGCCCTCAAGACGCTGAACGATGCGAGAGAGAGGCTCGGGGCGACCAATGCGTCACTCAGCGAGGTCGAGACGCGCATCACGGCACGCAAGGGCATCCTATCTGGTCAGAGGGGCATCATGAAGGCGTTCACCGACGCACAGGGACGCCGGGACGCATGCTCGCGCAAGTGCGATGCATACCAGGAACGACTCGCGCAGCTCGCAGAACAGCGGGGGAAGCTCGCCGCCGACATCGCGGCATGCGAAGGCGAACTCGACAAGGCAGAGAGGCAGGCTAAGGACATCGCAAAGCTGTCGGAGGAAGTAGAGGTCTGGTCAGGTGTCCGAGCGGCAATCGACAGCATGCGGGAGACGCTGCCTCAACGTATCACGCCGACCCTATCAGACGAAGCATCACGTCTCCTTGCGATAGCGACCGGCGGCACATACTCGATGTTGGAGATCGACGACGACTACGAACCGTTCATATACACGGACGAGGGACGCCGCCCGATGAGCCAGATGTCAGGCGGAGAGCAGGACATCGCATCACTGTGCATACGCATCGCAATCGCCGAGGCAATCCTCGAGTCAACGGGAACGCCATCACAGACGCTCGTGCTGGACGAGATATTCGGAGCCCTTGACGACGCACGGAAGCAGGAGGCATGCGACGCCCTGAGACACCTCAGCGACGTGCTACCACGCATCCTATGCATCACGCACGTCGAGGAGATAAAGGACATGGCGGACTGGACGTTCGTCGTGGAGAAGGATGAGAACGGGAACTCGTCCGTGAGGGAAGTTACGGATGCGAACGTCCTCAGGGAAATCGACATGAAGGAAGAACACGATGGCTGACAAATACCCTTCGCAGGGCACTAAGGGAAAGATACAACAGGCTCGCCCAGAACGGAAAGAACAAGGAGGGAACAGGTGTCCTTAGACGCATCCAACGCGAAATCAGGCACGCCGAGCAGCGCGAGAACGCGCAGAAGGATGGAAGAACCGACTAACCAAAATAATTACTCCCATTATTAGCACAAGGAAGGTGGTAAGCGGCGACTGACGATTCCGCTTACCACCTTCCTTTATTGACGATGTGAACGCCTGTTAAAGCCTATCGCGACTACCTCCTAATCCTGCGGACCATGAGCATCGCAACGCCAAGGACGGCAGCGACACTACCAAACGCAACAACGCCAGACAGGCTAGAACCAGTCTGCGTGATACTCGCCGCAACCTTCCCGATAGCAGAGACAGGCTTACGCGCCGTCACCGACTGTGATTCGTCAGAGATATCCGCATGAGCAGCAACCATGACACCATTCTCACGGCACTCCTCAAACGCCACCAACACAGCCCCATCATCAACATCCGCATCAAACGCGAACCTGACAATCACGCTACCAGACGACTCAACAGGGACAAACCTCACAGTAGACGT
>Ga0256406_1002474_pt1 | contig 25951 bp, 20 predicted proteins | sample RumenRJG_03DNA_FD_185986 | JGI IMG/M metagenome (GOLD analysis project Ga0256406, IMG submission 185986) | Bovine rumen microbial communities from Lethbridge, Alberta, Canada - RJG_03 | ecosystem: Host-associated > Mammals > Digestive system > Stomach > Rumen | place: Canada: Alberta | collected...
ATCCTAACATCAATCCCCTTAGAATCAAATTACTGACTCTAGTATAGGGGAACTTGTTTCAGAGTGGCTCACTTTTTCATGAGCATTTAGATCTTAAATGGCTCACTTTTATATTAGCATTCACAGAGGGACTTTCGGTTCTTGCGAATCGGAAGTCCCTCTTTCCTGGTAAATATTCTCTGTCATGAAAAATAATGACGTGTGGTAAAAAACCAAAAGCAGGGTACTTTTACCCGGACGGCGCACGGCCCTCCTGCCGTACGTCCGGATATTCCATCGATAAGATCCTGCCGCAGGCAGCTTCCGCAGCAACAAAGCTCCACAGCATCATAGCATCACAGCCGCCCTTACTCCCACCGAAAGATTTTCTGCAGTTAACCTTCCAGGCCTCTTAAAGAGGTCTTGCTGATTGATTATATCTGTAAAATAGGATAAGTTCACCCTATTGAACAGGGACGATTCTGCTGGTGGCTTTGATGGGGAAATGAAAAGGGCCATAGTAAGTGTTCATGACCGAGTCTTTTTTGTGATCCTGCCGCAGGCAGCTTCCCGCAGCAACAAAGCTTCACAGCCTCATAACATCACAGCTCCAAAACTTTCACCGAAAGATCTTCTGCAGCCATCCCTTCAGTCCTCCTGCCGCTTTTTTCGGGGCGGCCGGAGCCGGCGTTTCAGGCTTTGCAGCGGGCTGCTCCTGCGCTTCTTCTGCATGGCTGCGGGAACCGGCATCAAGTTTCCCGACCTGTTTCTGCAGCGATGTCAGGCTGTTTTTCAGGGAGGTATCGTCATAACGGGTGGCACCGATATCACGCTTCATGCTGCGCACTTCTTTTTCAATGAGGAGCTGCTGGCTGTCGAGACGAAGGTAGAGACCCAGCGTACAGAACACATTCAGGGAGAGCAGGGCGACGACGATTTTCTGGAACCTTGTCATGGAAGGGATACCTCCTGGAAAATTTTCCCCATTCTAGCATAAGGAAAGAGGAGGCGCAAGAGGCCTCCTCTTCTGTAAGGATCCCTGCCGTGCCGTAAGCCGGCGCGAAAGTCGGCAGGATTTTCGTTTGTCTTTCCGCTGCCTGCAGGTCCGTTCCAGGGAATCTGTGATTTCCCGCCCGCAGGCCGGTGCGGTGCTGTTATATCATTTCCTCGATGAATCGGCCGATGATCTCGCTGAGCTTCAGCCGGACCGTATCCATGGAGTGGTTGGAATCCAGCATGATTTTTTTGTGGACCGCCTGCGTCGGCAGGGCCTCCAGCTTCTGCCAGAAAGGTTCGATCATCTGTGCCGGCGGGGCTGTGTTGTCCCGCAGCGAACCGATGACAAGGAGATTGCGGTCCTTCAGCTTCGGCGCGAGGGCGGCAAAGCTCCAGCTGTCCCGGTTGCGGACGCTGTCCTCATACAGGGCATCGGGTCCGGCCGTCCGGATGACGCTGCCGAATTCCTTCATCAGCTCCCGGAACTGCTGCTCCGTCAGCATGCCGGCGGCCGCTTTATGGTCAAAGGGAGCAAAGGCAATGGCAGCCCGGATGAAGGGCAGTGCGGCGAAAGCATTCAGGACGGTATTGCCGCCGTTTGAATGGCCCACGAGGAAGATGCGTTCCCTGTCGAGTGCATAGAGGCCGGCTGCATTCTCCCGGGTCCAGCGGGCCACGGCCTCCGCGTCCTCGATGCAGTGGCTGAACGAGTAGAATCCGCCGCTCCCCCAGGCTCCGCGGTGGTACGGTCTGATCACGGCACAGCCCATGCGCCGCAGGTTCTGGCAGAGATCATCGTTGCAGTTCGTGCCGGGGACGCCGTGACAGACGATGACGCAGGGATGCGGTGCGTCATAGATTCCGGAGGGCAGGTAGATCTCTCCGAGAAGCCGGCTGCCGCCGATCCTCAGATTGAGGTCGAGGTCATCGGGCAGAGGAGCGTTCCCGTAATCCGGTTCCTTCAGTACATAGCGAGCGTCAATTTTCATAGAGCGCCTGCGCAGGATTCAGATTTTTCTTGTACCAGTCTTTCCCGTAGAATATCCTGGAAATCATCATCGAAACGACCGTATCACCGCAGGAATTCAGCAGCGTGCAGCCCGGGTCGAAGAGCTCGATGACCATCAGGAGGATCGGGAAGGCCGGTTCCGGCAGATGGAAGACGGACATGATCATGGTCTCACCGGCAGCGCCGCCGCCCGGGATGGAGCTTGTTGCAACGGAGGACGTGACCCCGACAAAGATGGCCAGCAGGAATTCCATGCCGACAATCGGGCGGCCGAAGATCGTGGTGGCGAGCACTTCCGCATAGACCATGGCGATGCAGGCACCGTCCATGTGGCACGTGGCGCCCATGGCGACGACGACGGAGGAGATTTCCTTCGGCACGCCCAGTTTATCGCAGGCTTCGAGCTGCAGCGGGATCGTGGCGGCGGAAGAACGTGTCCCCAGGGCTGTCAGGGCCGGTGCCAGGATGACCTTGAAGAAATTGCGCACACCCCATGTACCGGCGGCGAGATACGCATAGAAACCGAGGAACACGAAGAAATAGACAATGACGACGCCGTAAAAGACAATCATGGCGCTGCCGTACGTCTTCAGCAGGGCAATCCCGTAGGTTCCCGTCAGATCGGCAAAATAGGCGCCCAGTCCGATCGGAGCTGCCTTCATCAGGATATTGACCATCTTATAGCAGATCAGCGTCATGGCATTCATCCAGTCCACGACGGGCTTTGCCGCTTCTCCGATCATGGATACGCAGAGACCGAAGAAGATGGTCAGGATGATCAGCGGCAGCACGTGGAAACGGGAAATGAGCTGCGGGAAATCACCGACGGTCAGTGTGTTGACGATCTGGTCGCCGATCGGGAGGACTTTGTCCATATGGGCAGGCTTGGCTGCCGTAAAGCTCGTCGGTACGCCCGTAAAGTGGGTCACGACGAGGATCAGGACGGCGGACAGGGTGGCCGTGACGATAAAGATCAGCAGGGTATATCCAATCATTTTGCCGACTTTGCCCGTATCCTTCATATTGGCGATGGAACCGGCGATCGAAAAGAAGATCAGGGGCACAATGAGACAGAATAATAAGTTCAGGAAAATCTGCCCGATCGGTTTCAGGACGGAAGCTTTCTCTCCCAGGACAAGTCCCAGGATGGCGCCGAGGATACAGAATGCAATCAGGATGATGGGACCTCGGTAGTTTTTCAGGGTGGAATGCTGCGGTGCTGCAGTTGTCATGACAGTTCGACTCCTTTTGGTGGATTTGCCGCGGTTTTTCATTGCAGTGAAAACGTCCTGACGGTCTGCTGGAACGGATCCGGATCCGCAGGATGCGGCGGAAAAATAGTGTATATCATGATGAGTGTTATTGTACCACGGATTGCGCAGGAGGGAGCAGGAAAACTTTTTAATATTCGAGAAATTAAAATAATTTATATAATAAATGAAAATATTAAATAACGAATGCCATCCCGCCGTTGGACCTGACCTCACCGTGACCCGCCGGCCATGCGGTTTTCCGGCATTTTCCCTGCTTTTCCGGCAGCTCCGGCATTGCGCCGGGAACCAGCTGTCCGGGAGCAAAGCTGGTTTTTGACACAATTGGAGCCCTGATAAAGAAAGACTTAAATGATTTATAAGCAATCTTATATTCCCTTATACAGAAATGGTTATGATATAATATCCATATTAGCAGAATAAAGAGACGGTCCCGGTCAGCGGATCGGAGCCCTGTGCTGCACAGGGGCCTGTGAGGAAGAACTGCCGGGCGGACCGCTTTTTGAGGTACATGGAGATGCTCCATGATCCTGTGTTGAACGTATGGGATGGACTATACAAGTAGGAGGTCAAAGAATGTCAAATCCTGTAAAGATCGTTGAAACTGTCCTTCGCGATGGGCATCAATCCTTGTGCGCGACAAGGATGCGCATCAGCGATATGCTTCCGGTCCTGGAAGCGCTGGATCAGTGTGGTTTTTATGCCCTGGAAGCCTGGGGCGGTGCTACTTTCGATTCCTGCCTGCGCTATCTGAACGAAGATCCGTGGGAACGCCTTCGCACGATCCGCAAGCATGTCAAGAATACGAAACTCCAGATGCTCCTCCGCGGGCAGAATATCCTCGGCTACAACAACTATGCCGATGATGTGGTCACGGAATTCGTCAAGCGCAGTGTCGCCAACGGCATCGATATCATCCGTATCTTCGACGCTTTCAATGATGTCCGCAACATCGAATGTGCCATGAAGGCCACGAAGGCTGCCGGCGCTCATGCGCAGGGCACGCTCGTCTATACGATCAGCCCGTATCACAAAGATTCCGATTATCTGCATCTGGCCCATCAGCTGGTGGACATGGGAGCGGATTCCATCTGCATCAAAGATATGTCGGGCCTGCTCGCTCCGTATGCCGCTTACCATCTGGTCAGCGCGCTGAAGAAGGAAATCAGCATCCCCATCAATGTCCATTCCCACTGCACGAGCGGCATGGGTGCCATGACCATCCTGAAATCCGTCGAAGCCGGTGCGGATATTGTGGATACGGCTCTGTCCCCGTTTGCGGAAGGCACGAGCCATCCCTGCACGGAATCCCTTGTATACACGCTGCAGGGTACGGAACGCGACACCCAGATCGACCTGAAGAAACTGGGACCCATCGCGGATCATTTCAAGAAGGTCCGTGCCGATCTGGTCAAGACCTTCAACCTGCCGGATGCCATCGGCATCGATCCCAAGGTCCTGAGCTTCCAGGTCCCCGGCGGGATGCTGACGAATATGCTGAAGCAGCTGACCGATATGGGAATGGCTGACAAGTATGAAGCCGTCCTGAAGGAAGTGCCCAAAGTCCGTGCCGACCTCGGGTATCCTCCGCTGGTCACGCCGTCCAGCCAGATCGTGGGCACCATGGCTACGATGAACGTCATGATGGGCGAACGCTACAAGATGATCCCCAAGGAAATCCAGGATATCGTGCTGGGCAAGTACGGCAAGACGCCGGGACCCATCAGTGAGGATCTGAAGAAGCTCGTCCGCCGCTGGATCGTCAAGAAGACCGGCAAGACCGTCGTGACCCAGATCAACCACAGACCGGCTGATGATATTCCGCCGCAAATGGATAAGATGAGAGCGGAACTGGCTGCCAAGGGATATCCGAATGCGAGCGAGGAGGACGTCCTGTCCTACGCTTCGTTCCCTGAAGTCGCTCTGGCTTTCTTCAAGAACAACCGGTAAGAAACAAAAAAACAGAGAGGACCGCGGAAAGTGCCGCATGGAATGTGCGGCATCACCGGCGGTCCTCTTTTTTATTTATAATACCAAATGGGCTGTGAGAAGATGATCTCTCATCTTTTCACAGCCCATTTCAGATACAGCCTGTGCCGGCGGCAGCCTGCAAGTAAAAGTAAAGAATTTCAGGCCCAGGAGTATCGCGGATTGCAGAACGCTGGCCGCAGATCGCACGCCGCGGAACGCAGATTGCAGGTCGCTGGCCGCAGAACGCGGAACGCTGCTGTCCGCTGACGGCTGAGAGCTGGCAGCTGGCCCCGACCCCCGACCTGCGACCTGCGACCTGCGACCCGCGATCCGCGGCCGGCTGCTGGCTGCCGCCAGGCAGCCAGCCCCTTACTTATCCTTCAAAAGTTCCATCCGGATCTCGGCCGCTCTTGCATGGCCCGTCAGGCCTTCGCCGTGAGCCATCCGGGATACGAGCGGCGCGATCTGCTGCATGGCGCTGCGGTTGTAGCGCTGGAAGGAGCAGACTTTCAGGAAATTGCCGACCCAGACACCGCCTGTGTAGCGGGCAGCCTTCACTGTGGGAAGCGTGTGGTTTGGGCCGGAAGCATAGTCCCCGAAGACTTCGCCCGTTTCCTGACCGATGAAGAGGGAACCGAAGTTTACGAAATCCTTTAGATGGCTCTCATCCTTCAGGATGACTTCGAGGTGTTCCGGAGCGATGTCATTGGCAATGGCGACCGCTTCTTCCACACTGTCCGCCAGGATGACTTCGCCAAAGGTATTCCAGGACTTGGCGGCGATGTTTGCCGTATCGAGCGTCTTGAGCTGCTCCTGGACCGCATCCATCACGGCAAGGCCGGTCGCGCGGTCTGTTGTGACGATGATCCCCTGAGCCAGGACATCGTGTTCGGACTGGGCGAGCATATCCGCCGCCAGGATCTCCGGATTGGCGCTGTCATCACAGACGGCGACGACTTCCGTCGGACCGGCAAAGAAATCGATGCCCACCTGGCCGTAGCACTGGCGTTTGGCTTCCGCCACGTACTGGTTGCCCGGGCCGACGATGACATCCACCGGTTTGATCTGCTCCGTGCCATAGGCAAAAGCGGCAATGCCCTGGGCACCGCCGACGGCATAGATCTCATCGGCACCGGCAATGTCCATGGCCACAAGGGTTTTGGCATTGATGGATGTGGTGCCCTTGACCGCGGGAGAGCAGGCAGCGACGCGCTTGACACCGGCCACTTTTGCAGGGATGACGAGCATCAGGGCTGTGGAAAAGAGCGGATAGGAGCCCCCCGGTACGTAGCAGGCGCAGGACGAAACGGGAATGACGCGGTGGCCCAGGACGGCCCCGGGGATATTGGAAAAATCATCGAGGCTCTTCAGGCATCCCCGCTGCGCTTCTGCAAAGGCACGGATATTGCCGGCGGCCTGCTTGAGGTCAGCGATTTCCTCCGGCTTCAGCTCGGCGTAGGCGGCCCGGATCTCTTCCGGCGTGACGCGGAAACTGGTGCGGGTATTACCGTCGAATTTCCTGCTGTATTCCTGCAGGGCCCGGTCCCCGTTTTCCCTCACGTTACTGATGATGGCAGCGACGGACTTGCGGCGTTCGTCGATTTCCTCCGCAGGACGGACTTTCGCTTTCTTTAAATATTCCATGACAGATCCTCCTCTGATCGCTTTCTTGTTCCCTCCATTATAAGGACTGTACTGTGGGCTGTGTCAATGGGACAGCAGAAAGTTTTTGCATAAAATCTATACTATACTAAAGATTTTACGGTATAATGGTTTCAGCGCTGGCGCAAGGAGGAAATGCCCATGAAAATCGGTCAGGTCGTGCGGGAATACGGGATTCCCGTCAACAGCCTCTATTTTTATATCCACAACGGACTGCTGGTCCCGCCCCGGAAGAATCACCAGTATCTGTTCGACGAACGGACCATTGCAGATCTGCAGTGGATCCTGGAACTGAAGGAACTGGAATTCCCGCTGAAGACCATCCACCGCCTGCTGTCGCTGCGCCGGATCTCCAACCTCTGTACGGAAGCAGATATCCAGGAACTCAAGGCCATCTACCGTGCCCAGGCCGAGACCCTCCGGGAAAAAGAGAAAAAACTGGCGAAAGCCCGCCAGATCCTGCAGGATAAGCTGGCCTCGCTGGAGGCCCGTACGGCCAGCCCAGGCAGGACCGGGGTACCGCTGCAGATGCTGCCGCTCCTGTGCTGTCCCCACTGCGGCGGTGAGCTGCTGCTCGACCATGTCTCGATGAGCCAGAAATACGTCTGGCAGGCAGACCTCTCCTGTTCCTGCGGCTATGGAGCCGCCATCCGTGACGGGATCCTGGAGACGGGCAATGTCAATACGTCGCCGTACGACAAGCCTGACACCACACGGGAACTGTACCGGGATCTGCCGTCCAGGACTCTCAGCCTGTTCGAGAGATCCTACCACTGGATGGAGGAACGTATCAAAAAGAGCGGTGGAACGGGCCATGTATGGCTCGAAACGTATGTAACGGCCTGGTTCTTCCTGCATAATCATCTCGAACTGCTGGCGCCGGACGACTGTCTCATCGTGGTCGATAAATTCCCTGAGACCCTGCGGGCCTATAAAAAAGTCATCGAGGAACAGGGCGTGCCCTGTCCCGTCCTCTATATCGCGGATGCCAGTATGCAGCCGCCGATCCGACACCACTGCATCGACCGCAGCATGGATTTCTTCGGCACGAATGAACACAGCTTTTATCATGAAGATTTCTATCTGGACCGGATGGCACCGTATTTCAGCAGGGACTGCAGGCTCTTTGGCGTTTACTTTTTCTTCCGCACCGGTGCGGCGCCAAAGTCCATGCAGCGCTATCTGTCCATGTACCCCGGTGCTTCGGCCCACAATTTCCACTGGGAGTGGTTCCGGGACCATCTGCAGGGACAGTTCCGGCTCAGGGACAGCGAGGACTGCGGTGATTCCCTTGATTCGGGGGACAACCTGGGACTTGGCTTCCACGCTGCCGGCGAGGAGCTCCATCTGGGCGCCTACAGCGCTGTGATGAAGGGGATGTAAAGCTGGGGTGCTGCAATCTGCCGTCAGCTTTCAGCCGTCAGCAGCCGGCCGCGGTCAGCGATATGCGATTTGCGGATTGCGGCCAGCTCTCAGCGGCCAGTAGCGGTCTGCGGTCAGCGATATGCGGCCTGCGATTTGCAAGATACTGATTCTGGTGCTATGGTGCTGTGATGCCCTGGTACAGCTCTCATTCCCATTGGAATCCATCCCGGAAGTGGGCTGTCCATAGAATCCTCAGGCTGTAAACAAACAGAAAGGGAGCTGTGAAAATGATCGCTCATTTTTCACAGCTCCTTTGAGTTTACCAGGAAGCTTATTGTTTTGGCGGTTTCACAGGAGGCGGTGCCACTCTGGTACTGCCCTTGCTGGAAGAACCCTTGCTGCCGCTGCTTCTGCTCTCAGAAGAATCGGAGGAACTCTGGGAGGATTTATCCTGATCCTGCTTGTTCTGCTGATCTTTCTTTTTCGTATCGTCTTTCTTCTTCGCGTCCGTCGCTTTCTTCTGTTCCGGTTCCGCTGCCCGCGGCGGTTCCTTGAACCCTGCCGGTTTCTTGAAGTCCTCGTTCGGCAGCTCTTCCACGGCGCTCGCCATGAACGTGCGCCAGAGGGTGGCCGGTTCACCGCCGCCCGTCATGCCGCCCAGGGAATCGTTGTTGTCATCCCCGATCCAGACAGCGCAGGAGAGGTTCGGCGTAAAGCCCACGAACCAGGCGTCACGGTATTCACTCGTCGTACCGGTCTTGCCGGCGCAGGGACGGCTGATGGCGGCACCGCGGCCCGTACCGCGGGTCATGACATCGCGCATCATGGAAATCAGCATGTAGACGCTGCTTTCCTTGGCCACCGTGACAGGAGTGTTCTTGTGTTCATAAATGACCTTGTTGTTGCGGTCCATGATCTTGATGATCGGCGTCGGCTTGTTGAACTTGCCCATGTTGGCGATGGCACCATAGGCACCGGCCATTTCCAGCGGCGTGACACCGTGGGTCAGGCCGCCCAGGGCAAGAGCTCCATTGTCATCGGACTGCGGACCGTCTTCGGCCAGCGTCGTGATGCCCATCTTCTTGGCCAGGGCAATGATGTTTTCAATGCCATACTTCTGGGCGATCTTGACGGCCGGGACGTTGTAGGAATAGGTCAGAGCCGTACGGTAGGTCATCCTGCCGTGGAACCGGCGGTCGAAGTTCTGCGGGTTCCAGCTGCCTGGGATGGGGGAGTCATCGACGATGCTGTTCGGCGAGGCACCCTTTTCCAGGGCATTCAGATAGACAAACGGTTTGAACGAAGAACCCGGCTGCCGTTCCGCCATGACGGCACGGTTGAACTGGTCCGTCCCGCGTCCGCCGATCATGGCCTTGATGTAGCCCGTCTTCGGATCGACGGCGACGATGGCCGACTGCGGCTGCTTCAGCTTGTTGTTGTCCGTGTAATACGTGGGCGTCAGGGCGGCTGCTTTTTCAGCGGCCTTCTGCATGTTCGGATCCAGGGTGGTATAGACCTTGAGTCCCTGTTTATACACCGCGTCCGGACCGAATTTGTCAATCAGGATCTGGATGCAGTAATTGATGAAGTAGCTCTTGGAACCGGGATTCGTGTTGAGGCTCTTATAGGTCAGCTTCTCAGCATACGCTTCCTTGTGCTGTTCCGGCGTTATGAAATTGTATTTCTCCATCTGGCCGAGGACCGTTTCCTGTCTTTCCTTGGCTGCCTTCGGGTTGGCGAGGGGGTTGAAATAGTTCGGGCTCTTGGGGATGCCGGCGATCATGGCCGCTTCAGCCAGGTCGAGGTCTTCCACGTGTTTCCCGAAGTACGTGTTGGCCGCTGTTTCCACACCGTAGGAACCCTGACCGAAATAAATCTGATTCATGTACATTTCGAAGATTTCCTTCTTTGTGTACTTCTGCTCGATCTGGAGGGCAATGAATGCCTCATGGATCTTACGGGTCAGCGTGCGTTCCTGGGTCAGGAAATAGTTCTTGGCCAGCTGCTGGGTGATCGTACTGCCGCCCTGGACTTCGCCGTAGCGGATATACGTGTAGACGGCACGCCCGATTCCTTTGAAGTCGATCCCGCCGTGATGGTAAAAACGGATGTCTTCGGCGGCAAGGAACGCATTCTGCAGATTCTTCGGCACTTTGTCAATGGAGACCGGGATACGGTCCTCTTCCGAGTCGACCGTCGAGATCAGGTCACCATTGGCATCGAAAAACTGGGAAGAAGCCATGGGAACCATGTCCTTGGACAGGATTTTGGCTGTCGTGAATTTTGCCAGGGCAAAGAAAGCTGCTATGGACAAAAAGCCAACAAGGATCAGGGCAAGGACGGCAGAAAGGATCATGCCGCCGAACTTTTTCCTTTTTCGGCGCCCTTCGGGGCCAAAGGGCTTTTTCCAGCTCTTATTACCTTTGAAAGTCATCGTGTCAGCTCCTAATACTGAAAATAAAGTAAAAATGTAAAACTACAAAACAGCACATAGCTACCCGTATTATATCACAAGTTCAGACGGGAACAAATAAATTTGCCTCTGAGAGGCCGTAAACAGTCCCCATTGTAGCAGGTTTTCCGGAAAAAACAATGAAAAAAAAGTAAAAATCCGGCTGCATCCGGCAGGCTGCATGGGGACGGATCGTATTTTATGGAATATATTAAGGAAAGTATTTATTCCAAGGCGCGCTGAAAGCGCGGCGGAGCGTCCTGTGGGGTGCAGTGCCGCATCCGCGGCAGCCACTGTTGACAAAGCCCGTCCCAGACCATATAATCTAAAAGATATGGACTTTGCAGGATCCATCTTGTATCAGGGAACCACTGGGCCATCCGGCAGCGGGTCCCGGCGTGTCCGTACCCGTGCCGGCTGCCAGGCTGCAGCACAGCGGCGCCGCTCAGGCCGCCGCATCCGGGCAGCGGCTTTCAGTAGATTCAATAAAAGGAGTCGTGAAACATGGCTGAAAAGGAAACCATTTTAACGGAAGCAGGTTTGAAGAAGCTGGAGGATGAACTCGACTATCTTCGTTCCGAAAAAAGACAGCAGGTCGCTGAACGGCTGAAGATCGCCATCTCTTATGGTGATATCAGCGAGAACTCTGAGTATGATGATGCCAAGAACGAGCAGGCTTTCGTGGAAGGCCGTATCCTTACGCTCGAAAATATGATCCGGAATGCCAAGGTCATCAAGGATTCCGATATCAACAAGGACATCGTTTCCCTGGGCAGCAAAGTCAAGATAAAGGATATGGAAACCGGTGACGAGGACGAATACGAAGTCGTCGGTACGACGGAAGCCGATCCCATGGCTGACATTCCCCGTATTTCCAACGAATCCCCCGTCGGCAAGGCCATCCTGGGCCAGAAAGTCGGTTCCGTCTGCGTCGTCCGCACCCCGGCCGGTGAACTCAACTATAAGATCGTGAGCATCAGCAGAGCTTCCGCCGCCGAACCCGCAGCCAAGGAGTGAAACGAATGACCGAAGAAATCAAGAATAATGCTGCCGCACCGGCAGTGGAAGAAGATATCACTGAACAGATGGCTGTCCGCATGGACAAGATGCACAAACTGCAGGAAATGGGGATCCTGCCGTTCGGACATGCTTTCCAGTGGACCCACCACAACAAAGAAGTCCATGACAATGTCGACGCGATGGAGGCGGACGGCACGGTCGTCCGCGTGGCGGGCCGGGTCATGGCCATCCGCGGCCACGGCAAGACAGCTTTCCTGGATCTTCTGGACAAGACCGGGAAGATCCAGCTGTACGTCCGCAAGGATGTGCTGGGAGAAGAAAATTACAAGGTCATCAAGCTGATGGATATCGGCGATATCATCGGCGTCGAAGGCCAGGTCTTCAAGACCCATATGGGCGAACCGTCCATCCGCGTGCAAAAGCTCGAGTTCCTTTCCAAGGCTCTGAAGCCGCTGCCGGAAAAGTGGCACGGCCTGAAGGATAAGGAAATCCGCTACCGTCAGCGCTATGTGGATCTGATCGTCAATCCGGAAGTCCGCGACGTCTTTGTCAAGCGGACGCAGATTATCAAGAGCATCCGCCGGATCCTCGATGAGGACGGGTTCCTGGAAGTGGAGACCCCGGTCCTCAACACGATTTCCGGCGGTGCCACGGCACGGCCTTTCGTGACGCACCATAATGCCCTGGACATCGACCTGTACCTGCGCATCGCGACGGAACTCAACCTGAAGCGCCTCATCGTCGGCGGCCTGGAAAGAGTCTACGAACTGGGCCGCGTGTTCCGCAACGAAGGCATGGATATCAAACACAACCCGGAATTCACCTCTCTGGAGCTGTACCAGGCTTACGGTGATATGAATTCCATGATGGATATCACGGAGAAGATCGTTTCCCGGACGGCACAGCAGGTCCTGGGGACCATGAAGATTTCCTATGAAGGCAGGAAAATCGACCTGACCCCGCCGTGGCCGCGCATGACCATGGTGGATGCCGTCAAGAAGTATTCCGGCAAGGACTTCACGGGTGTGAAGGATGTGGCCGTGGCCCGCAGGATGGCGGACGAAGCCGGCGTGGAATACAAGCCGGAATTCGGCTACGGTAAGATCCTCGAAGCATTCTTTGACAAATTCGTGGAAGAGAACCTGGTCCAGCCGATCTTTATCACGGGCCATCCGAAGGAAATCTCTCCGCTTGCCAAGAGCAGCCTTGCCGATCCCGATGTGACCGACCGTTTCGAAGGTTTCATCTTCGGCCGCGAGCTCTGCAACGGATTTACGGAGCTCAATGATCCTCTTGATCAGCGCGAACGTTTCGAGAAACAGGTGGAAGAACGGAACGCCGGCGACGATGAAGCAGGCATGATGGATGAAGACTTCATCAATGCCCTGATGCACGGCCTGCCTCCCACGGGCGGCCTGGGGATTGGCATCGACCGTCTCGTCATGTTCCTGACCGATACGCCGTCCATCCGCGACGTCCTGCTGTTCCCGACGATGAAACCGCTCGACGATACGGCTTCCCAGAAAGCCGCTGCTCCGGAAGCACCGGCGGCAGCAGCCCCTGCAGCAGCGCCCGCCAAAGAAGAGAAGATCGACTTTACGGGTGTCACCGTGGAACCCCTCTTTGCAGAGGACGTGGATTTCGATACGTTCAGCAAATCCGATTTCCGGGCCGTTAAAGTCAAGGACTGCTTTGCCGTACCCAAGTCCAAGAAACTCCTGCAGTTCACGCTGGATGACGGCAGTGGCACGGACCGCACTATCCTGAGCGGCATCAAGGCCTACTACGATCCGGAAGACCTCATCGGCAGGACCCTGATCGCCATCACGAACCTGCCTCCGAAGCCCATGATGGGCGTGGAGTCGAACGGCATGCTGCTGAGTGCTGTCTATGAACAGAACGGCGAGCGCAAGCTCCGTCTGCTGATCGTGGATGACCACATCCCGGCAGGGGCCAAGCTGCACTGATAAAAAAATACTGTCAAACAAAGCCCGGTCCGATGGGATTCCATCGAGCCGGGCTTTACGCATACGGGTCACTGAAAAGAGTCCGTGCGGCGTTTTCGTGACATAGGGAAAGACACTCCTTTTTCAGAGAGAATCTGAGAAGGGAGTGCCTTATTGCGTGTCCGGCCGCTGCAGAAGACAGTGCGGGCAGTAAAGGTCCTTGCCGGAACGAAAAAATCATCCTCTCTTAGTATCATACAGGTGCTCAAGCCGTATCATACGACAGAAAGGATGATCTTTGGCAATAATGGCATTATTGCCCGTACGGAACCAGCCTTGCCCAGGTCATTCCGTACTGGTTACAACTATAAAAGATAAAAGCTCCGGAGTCAATAGGCGGATGGCAGCCGAATCGGTGGTTTCCTTATCCGCCCTTCCTGTGCTATGATGGAAGTATCATTTCCCAGGGGGGCCATTCCATGGATAAACCGAGCATGAAGCGTTTTGCCGCGGCAGCACGCCGGGAACTGACGGCGTGTGCCGTCAGGCATCTTTCGCAGACTGCCCTTTTGGCGGGCCGGGAACAGGGCTCGGGGACCATGGAAAAAGATGCGGAGGCGCTGGCTTTTGCGTGGTTCCTCCGTCTGACTGCTCTCTGCTATCTCGAGGCCAACGCGTATCTCCCGGGTCCGGGCTGCTTTTTTGCAGAAGCTGTGTCTCCGGAAGCCTTAGCGGGGCAGTACCATATGGCATCGCGCCTTTTTCCGGATTTCTTCCCGGAAGAAAGCGCCCCGTCAGCATTCTGGATCCCTCCGGTCTTTTTCGGCAGGGATGGCCTCTGCCGCCGCCTTGCAAAGCTCCTGCCCCGGGAGGACTGGGTCTGCCATGTCCAGATCATGGGCTGGTTCTTCCAGTATTATCGGGCCGAAGAGAAAAACCGGGTCTACAGTGATCTCAAAAAGCATGTCAAGCTTACCGCGGAGACCCTGCCCGTGGCGACTCAGCTCTTTACGCCCGACTGGATCGGACGCTACCTTGTGGAAAATTCCCTGCTCCGGGCCTGCCGCAGGGACCCGCGTCCCTCCGGGCCGGAAGGCCCTTTTGCTTATTATGTGCCCGATGCCGGAAAGGAAAATTCTCCTGCATCGGGCCGGACTGATCCCGCTATCCTGATCCGTGTCAGCTGTATGGATCCCTGCTGTGGCAGCGGCCATCTCCTGGCACAGCTTTTCGATGCCCTTGCGGCACTCTATAAGGAAGCCGGCTTCAGTGCGCCTGAGACGGCAAAGTCCATCCTCCTGCAGAACCTGTACGGAGTGGACCTGGATGCGCAGGCGGCACGGCTGGCTTCCTTTTCCCTTATGATGAAGGGCCGGGAACTCGACCCGGATTTCTTTACACGGGGCATCCGGCCCCATATCCACGCATTGTCTAAAATAAAAAATGTCCCTGCACCGTTTGCGGATGCACTTTCTGCCTCGTCCCTCTGTGGTTCCCTGTATCAGGTCCCGGAAGCGGCAGCACGGGAGGCGGCGCAGTATCTGAAGGACCCGAAGAGGGGAGGGAAGGAGCTGCGGGACCGCCTCGAAGCGCTCTGCCTGCTCGCCCGCACGTACGATGTGGTGGTCACCAATCCGCCTTATCAGGCACTGCCGAATCTGAGCCCCGACCTGCAGCAGTTTGCCCGACGGCAGTATCCGGACAGTCGGAATGATCTTTTTGCCATGTTCATGGAGCGCTGCCTTGCCATGACCCGGCCCGGCGGTTATCTTGCCATGATCACCCAGCATTCCTGGATGTTCCTGACGAGTTTTGCCGCCCTGCGCAGGCACTGGCTCGAAGTGGAAACGCTCAGCCTGCTGCATCTGGGCGCCCATGCTTTTGCCGATTTCCACGGCGAGATCGTCCAGACCGCGGCCTTCGTCGTGCGTCACGGGGCTCCGTCCCATCAGCCGGGCGTCTATATCCGGCTGACCGGACCGGATACGAGTGAAGGGAAAAAGCAGCTCTTTTTCTCCGGACGCGAGCGCTATGCCGCCCGTCAGGAAAACTTTGCCGCTCTTCCCGGCACGCCCTGGATCTACTGGATCACGCCGCAGATCCTGCGCGCTTTCCGGGAAGGCCGCCTTCTGGGGAGCCTGGCTGATTCACGTCAGGGCCTTGCCACGGCTGACAACGGCCGTTTCGTGCGGCAGTGGACCGAAGTGGACTGCCGCAGCATCTGCCGGGGTGCTGCGAGCGAAGACGATTTCGCGGCTTCCGGAGCAAAATGGTGCCCTTACAACAAAGGCGGCGGTTTCCGGCGCTGGTACGGGAACGACGGCTGTGTGGTCGACTGGCGGGACCGGGGACGGGCCATCCGGAATTTCTGCGGCAGCGACGGCCGGCGCCGTTCCTTCGTGCGCAATGACCGCTATTATTTCCGCCCCTGTTTCTCCTGGTCCCTGATCACCACGGGCCCCGCTTCATTCCGCTTCAAACCGGCCGGATTCATCTTCGACGTCGCCGGGATGAGCTGCTTTTCAGAAGAATGGACTCTGTATCTTTTGGGACTCTGCAACAGCCCTCTTTCGGGCATCTTCCTTTCTTTCCTGTCGCCCACGGTCAATCACCAGTGCGGGGATATTGCCCGCATCCCCGTCCTGATCGACAGGGACAGGAAGCCGGAGGCAGAGACGCTGGTCAAACGCTGCATTGCCCTCAGCCGGTCGGACTGGGACGAATCCGAGCTTTCCTGGGATTTTGTCCGGCATCCCCTGGCGTGCGGGGAACCGTCGCTCCAGGCCGCCTGGGAACAGTACCGGAAGCGGACGGCCGGGCGCTTTGCACAGCTGAAGGAAACGGAAGAAAGGCTGAACCGCCTGTATCTCCGGATCTACGGCCTGGAAGGCTGCGTATCCGGCAGTGTCCCTGATGCGGAGGTCTCGGTCCGCCGCGCTGTCGATTCGCCTGCGGACGCTCCGGAAAGCCTGCGCGGGAGCCGTTTCCTCGTCACAAAGGCTGATGCGGCAAGATCCTTCCTCTCCTATGCCGTGGGCTGCATCCTGGGCCGTTACTCCCTTGATGAGCCCGGCCTCGTCTATGCGGGCGGGCCCTGGCGTCCGTCGCGGTATCGCTTGTTCAAGCCCGTGCCCTGCGGTTTCGTCATGGTGGGGAGTGAGGGTCCGGACAGCCTGTCCGCGCTTCTGGAAGCCTTCCTGACGGCTCTCTTCGGCAGGGACACCCTGGAAGAGAATCTGGCATTCCTGGCAGAAGCTCTCGGCGGCAGTGGGGATCCCCGCAAATTCCTCAGGCGGTATTTCCTCTATGCGTTTGCTTCGGACCATGCCGGCACCTACCATAACAGGCCTCTGTACTGGCAGTTCCTGTCGGGACGGAAACACGCGTTCCAGTGCCTCCTGTACGGCCACCGCTTCCGGAAAGATACGTTTTCTCTGATGGCGGCCCGTCTGGATAGAGAAAAAACCGTCCTTGAGGACGGTCTGGAAAAAGTCATTAAAGACGGCGCGGACAGGAAACACGATTCCCGCAAATGGACGGCGGCGGTGGCGGCCCGGCGGGCAGCCCTTGCCGAGTTGGAAGCCTATGGCGTCAGGCTCCGGCGGGCAGCACGGCAGGGACTGGAACTTGATCTTGATGACGGCGTGGCCGTGAACCTGCAGAAGATCAGGATGCTGCTCGGGGAAGTGGGGACGGAATAAAGTTGTGAGTTGGAAGTTTTGAGTTATGGGTTGTGGAGCTGTGGTGCTTTGGAGCTTTGATGCTGCAATCTGCCATCAGCAGCCAGCCGTCGGCCGTCAGCCGCTGACAGCAGTCGGCCGCGGTCAGCGATCTGCGGCCTGCGATCTGCGATCTGTCTTCTGCGGATTGTGTATAAAGAGCTGTGAAAATGATTGCGCATTTTCACAGCTCCGTCGTTCTTTTCCATCACGCTTTGACTGTTTCTCCTTCTGGCGTAAAGGGCAGTTCTTTTTTCAGATCGTTTGCCGTCATGGAGCAGACACAGGAATCGGACCAGACATTTTCTGCCGTTTCGATCATATCGATGACCGTGTAGATCGGCAGGATGATGCCCATGATGCTGATGTTCGCCCCGATGGACGACATCAGGGAAAGGGTCAGGAAATAGCATCCCATCGGCACGCCGGCATTCCCGATGGCTGCGAATACTGCCACAAAGAGCCAGGCGATCATCGAGCCCAGTGACAGCTGCATCCCGCTGTTCTGCATCAGGAAGATGGATGTGACAAGGATGAAGGCCGCACAGCCGTTCATATTGATCGTCGTGCAAATGGGCAGCACAAAACGGGAAATGGACGGATTGATCCGCATATTCTCTTCGGCCGAAGCCAGTGTTACCGGCAAGGTCGCGGCAGAGCTCTTGGTGAAGAAGGCCACTGCAAGAGCCGGGGACATCCGGCGGAACACGCGCAGCGGATTCAGTCCGCGCAGCAGCAGGAAGAGCGGCAGGACGATGAAGAACTGGATGATATTGCTCGCCATGATGACGAAGGTGTATTTTCCCAGAGCTCCGACGATCAGTCCCGCTTCGATCTGCGTCGTCAGCTGGGCCGCAAAAGCGAGGATGCCGATGGGCAGGATCCGCAGCAGGGCACGGATCAGCGTAAAGAGGACTTCCTGGGCACCCTGGATGCAGCGCAGCAGCGTATTGCGGTTTTCCGTCGGCGCCATGAATGCCAGGGCAAGGCCCACTGCCGCGGCGATGAAGAGGACCGAAAGCACGTTGCCCGTGAGGAACGGCTGCAGGATGTTGTTCGGCACGACCGACAGGAAATGGTCATAATAACTCATCTTGCCCAGGTTCTGCGGCACTTTGGAAGCACCGGCCCCGATGACTTCCGCCGGCAGGTTGCCCGGCGCAACCCACAGGTAGAGGGCAAGCCCCACAGCGGCGGCACAGATGGTCGTCAGCAGGGTGTAGGTCAGGGCGTGGGTAAAAATCTTTTTGGTTTCATCTTTGGTGCCGAGTACGGACAGGGTCGTGATGACGGCGAGGGCAATGGTCGGGACGGCGATGAACTGGAAGAGCCGTGTGAAGATCGTGGCAATGAAATTGAAAACCTGGTTCAGGGCAGGGATATTCAGCCAGCCCAGGACGGCGCCGAGGAAGAGTGCCGCAATCCAGAGCAGGAACTGTCTTCCCTGGCGCAGGGGACTGTTGCTGCGGATGATGCTTCTGGCGGTGGCGTCGATACTGTTTTTTTCTTGTGCAGTCATGATAAAAATGCCTCTCTTTTTTGCTGATTTTTGTGTATGCAGCAGGAATGGGATTTTTGATATAAGTGTATGCTATCATGGTGCCGCAGTAAAAACAAGGAAATCCCTAAAAAATACCGGGAATTGATCCCTGTCCATGCACACCAACTGAACGGCAGGCAGGGATTTTTGGCCCGCCTGCGGGTCCTGTGAACGGGAAATGTGATATACTACTGGATAAATAGGTGTTTTCTGGCATTTTCCTGCCAGTAAGGAGAGATTTTCATGATAGCAAAACGCATCACTTTGACCGCCGCGCTCCTTACGGGTCTCTTTCTGACCTCGCTGCCCGCGGCTCCCCGTGTTTCTGCCATGGCCGGCAATGTGGAGGTCCAGACAGAATATCTGCAGCACCGCGCCTTTCCAGACCGCCATATCGATGACGTGAATATCCATGTCTTCCAGAAAGCCCACGAACAGGCCGGATTCACCTTTCACCGCGGCTTTACGGTGACACGGGCCCACGGTTTCACCACAGAAGACGCTGTGTACCGCAAGAGCAACGCCTGGGGCATCGGTCCGGCTGTAATGGTTCGGTACGAACGGCCTCTTTCGGGAAAGCTCACCTGGGACGTGGAGGGGAGCGGATCCCTCCTCGTCTACAGCAAATCCTTCCCGGCGCAGGGAAGGCCTTTCGGCTTCATGTGGCGCATCGGGCCGCGGCTCAATTACCATTATACGAAGGACAATTCGGCAAGCCTGGGATATATTTTCAGCCACAGCTCCAACGGATTCAGCACGGACAATCCGGGACACAACTCCATCGGGTTCTCCCTCGGCTTCGACCATAAGTTTTAACCAGCTTACTGACAGTGTTTCCCGCAGGGATGGGACGGGAACAGAAAAGCGGAGGTGCGGCATTGGATACCATTACAATCGTCAGGAAAAGCATCCTTGATCTGGATGTGGAATGCATCGTCAATGCGGCCAATGAGTATCTGCAGGCCGGCAGCAGGGTCTGCGGCGCCATCTTTGCCGCGGCGGGAAGAACGGAGCTCCAGGCTGCGTGCGACGCCATCGGTCACTGTACCACGGGTGAAGCCGTCATTACACCGGGATTCCGTCTCAAAGCCGGATTTGTGATCCATACGCCGGGGCCGGTCTGGCAGGGAGGGCGGGCCCGGGAGAAAGAGCTTCTGTACTCCTGTTATCAGTCCGCGCTGGCACTTGCCATGCTGCACGGGATCCATACCATCGCCTTCCCGCTGATCTCTGCCGGAATTTTCGGCATGCCCGTCGAAACCGCTTGGCAGGTTGCTCTCGAAAGCTGCCGTGATTTTCTGGAGAAGCATCCGGATGCGGATCTGCATGTGACGTTCGCCGTCCTCGATCCTGTCATCGAAAAAAAGGGGAAGGAGTGCCTGAGCGCCCTTGCAGGGTCCCATGCAGAACGCTGAAAGCTGCTTTGCTGAGCAAGTACAAGACAACCGCCCCGGACTCATTCGCATATGCTGTGCACCCTCTTTGCCGCTCGCGGCGGGGAGGGCTTTTTCATGACCGAAAGCCATGCCCGATACCGCTTAAAAACGGTGCAGTTCCGGTGCTCCTTTTGCGGGGCCGGGAAGAACCTTTCCATTATAATACTTCCGGCAGCACGGAAGCCCTGATTCAGCAAAATACTAGTAGTTTAGTAGTATTTCTTGTATCTGACGGACGGTTTATGCTACAATAGCGGCAGTATCACGCAGGGGACCACGGAGGCTGCGGCCGCATTTCTGCTGCGTCTTTTGGTGCCCCGTTCCCGATTCCCAGCAAAGCAAAGGAGCTTTACACCGATGAAACAGCCCTTATCCATCCATCCAGCAGAAACACCTTCTTCATCGCCGGCACTGACTGCCCTGCGGCCTGCCTTCATCACGTCCATCCCCATCATGGCGGGCTTTCTGTTCATTGCCCTCGCCTACGGTTTTTATATGCAGCGCATCGGTTTTTCCTTTCTGTACCCGATGACGATGGCCATGACGATCTACGGCGGATCCCTTGAATTTGTTACGGCTTCCATGCTGCTGTCGCCCTTTGCGCCTCTGCAGTGCTTCCTCATGGCCTTCATGATCCAGGCACGCCACCTTTTTTACGGTATTGCCATGCTTGACAGGTACAAGGGGATGGGCTGGAAGAAATTCTTCCTGATCTTTTTCATGTGCGACGAAACATTTTCCCTGATCTATACGACACCCGTGCCGGAGGGCGTGGACCGCAAATGGTTCATGCTCTGGATTTCGTTCCTCGATTATCTGTACTGGGTCGTCGGCGCGGCCCTGGGCGGTCTTTTCGGTGCCCTCATCCCCTTTGAGCTGAAGGGCATCGAGTTTGTCATGACGGCCATGTTCGTTTCCGTCTTCCTGGAGCAGTATCTCAAGGATACGCAGAAGATTTCCGGCCTCATCGGCTTTGCCGTATCCATCGTATGCCTCGTCGTTTTCGGTCCCAACTCATTCATCATCCCGACCATGGCGGGCATCCTCATTTTTGTGACGCTTTTGCGCAAACAGCTTGAAAGGGCAGGAGGTGCGGCAGAATGACATTCCTGGAACAAGTGCTGACGATCGGAGTCTGTGCGGCAGCAACCATGCTGACCCGTTTCCTGCCATTTCTCGTCTTTTCGTCGAAAAAGCCCACGCCGCCCTATATCCGGTTCCTGGGAAAGGTGCTTCCGTCCGCTGTCTTTGCCATGCTTGTGATCTACTGCGTGCGCAATGTCAGTTTCCTGACGGGGAGCCACGGGATCCCCGAACTGATCGGCATCGCCGTGACGGCGGCGCTCCATGTGTGGAAGCGGAACATGCTGCTGTCGATCTTTGGCGGCACTGCCCTGTACATGGTGCTGGTCCACTGAAAAGCAAAATCTTTATAACCACTTAAAAGGTCCGGTACACGTGCGGAGAACCTGATTTTTCCGCAGCGTCCCGGACCTTTCTTTTTACTGTCCTTTACGCTTTCCCGTAAAAACGGAAAATGTTGTCATTCCAACATCATCTGCGCCCGCAAAGAGGTAGAATAGGATCAGAGAAAGGAGGCGGGGAGCATGAAAGAATCCGCTGGAAAGATTTTCAGCCTGGCCGGGGAGAATCCTCCCGTGCCCGGCTGCACGACGTCAGAGAGCCTGGCAGAGGGCGCGGTCACACTGTTTTCCGTGGCTGCCGGCACGAACATCAGCGCGGAAGCCTATGCCAGTCCCAGGCTGCTCTTCGTCCTTGCAGGGAGGCTCCGGGTCAGCGTCCCCGGTACCGCTTCCTGGCAGGCCGGTCCGGAGGAGACGCTGCTGCTGCCGCCGTCCTGCCTTGTGGGCGTAGCAGCGGAAGAAGATACGGTTTATTTTGAAATCATACAGAAGGAGCTGATCAGCATGAAAGTGGATGCTGGAAAAGTCATGAAACTGGGGGAGCTGGTCCCTTATCAGGCAAACAAGATCATCAGCCGGGACATCATCGATGATGCCGGACTGAAGCTTGCTGTAATGAGCTTTGCCGCCGGGACGGGCCTGTCGGAGCATGCCGCGCCGGGCGAGGCACTGATTTTCGCCCTCGACGGAGAAGCGGTGATCGGGTATGAAGGCAAGGAGCACATAATCCATGCCGGCGAGAATTTCAAATTCGACAAACTCGGCAGGCATTATGTCCGCGCTGACAAACCTTTCAAGATGGCTCTGCTGCTGACGCTGGAACCGGGAGAACCGGCAGCGTTCGAGTAACGGGCATAAAATGGCCCCCGGTCCGGTTTTGCACTGGATTGGGGGCTGTTTTTGTCTGGCTGGCAGCGTCAGCTCTGCCGGCGCGCTGGGAGAGGATCTTACTGATTGACGAGATCCAGTCTCCGGAGCATTTCCATATCTTCTTTGATGGTCGTACCGGATGTGGTCAGCATATTGCCGGTGATGGAGGCGGAAGCTCCGCTCAGGAAGGCGTTTTCACCATTTTTCGGCAGCAGCTTGCGGCCCGCGGCAAGACGGATATTGGCGGTCGGGTTGATGAAGCGGAAGAGGGCGATGGTCCGCATGATTTCATCCCCGGAAAGGGGCGCCCTGCCTTCGAGTCCCGTGCCCGGGATGGCCATCAGGGCATTGATGGGAATGGATTCGATGCCGAGTCCCTGCAGGGTGAAAGCCATATTGATCCGGTCTTCCCAGGTCTCTCCCATGCCGATGATGCCGCCCGAGCAGACGCAGAAGCCTTCTGCCTGGGCCGCTTTGATCGTCCGGATCCGGTCATCGAACGTATGGGACGTGCAGATCTGCGGGAAGAAGCGGCGTGAAGTCTCGATATTGTGATGGTAGCTTGTGACGCCGGCCGCATGGAGGCGGTGCAGCTGCTCTCGGGACAGGATGCCGTGGGAGGCGCACAGGTCGATGGTCAGTTCCTTTTTCATGCGGCTGTAGGCAGCAAGGGCTTTCTCGAAATCCTCTCCCACAAGGGCCCGGCCGCTTGTTACGATGGCAAAACGGTTGGCACCGGCTTCCTGGTTGGCGCGGGCATTGGCGATGATCGTTTCCTGATCGAGGAAACCGTACTCCTCGCATCCCGTGTGATGGCACGCTGCCTGGGCGCAGTATTTGCAGTTTTCACTGCAGCGGCCGCTGCGACCGTTGATAATGGTGCAGAAATCGATGTGGTTTCCGCAGAAATGACGCTGCAGCTGACCGGCGCCTTCTTCGAGGGCGGGCAGGGGACAGGTCAGCATGGACTGGACGAAGGGATCTTCCCTGGTCAGACGGTATCCTCCGCAGATGCGGCGGACCATATCAGAAATTGCTTCCATAATGATGGCTCCTTTGCATAGCATTACTTCCAAAGTATAAAAGAAAATCATCAGCAATGTCAACGAATGACGATTAAAGGTTAACAATACGTGTATCATCTGCAGCATGTTTTTGCGTTCTTTCAGTGCGCGTTGGGACGCAAAAAGAATCATGAAAATACACGGAAAATCAGAAATTCGAATAAAAATGCATAAATCCACGGAAAAACTGCAAAAAATTTTCTTTTTTCTCACAGAATCTATACTACGCAGAGGCCCTGCCGTGTTATAATGTTGGCGATACAATCTAAGGACAAGACAGGCTGCCTGACTGCAGCAGTGATTTTTGCCGTGATGGATCAAAGTACTTAAGAAATGAGGGGTATGATATGGTAAAAGTATTTATTGATGGATCTCAGGGAACAACCGGTCTCCGTCTCCGCGACAGACTGCAGGAACGGGACGATATCGAACTGCTGGATATTGCAGAAGAAAAAAGAAAGAGTGTGGAAGCCCGCCTGGAGATGGTCAATCAGGCCGATGTGGCCTTCCTGTGCCTGCCGGATGCGGCATCCCGAGAACTCATCGCTGCCGCCAAAGACAGTGACACGACCATCCTCGACACGTCCACGGCGTTCCGCTGCGATGATTCCTTTGCGTATGGTTTCCCTGAACTGGGACCGTCCTTCCTGGAAAATGTCAGGACGAACCATCGGATCAGTGTGCCCGGCTGCCATGCCAGCGGTTCCATCGCCGTGCTGATGCCGCTTGTGAAGAACGGCCTCATCGCACCGGATGAAGTCTATACGATCACGTCGCTCACCGGGTATTCCGGCGGCGGCAAGAAGATGATCGCCGAATATGAGAACCCCCATGATCCCGAAGTCGATGCACCGCGGATTTATGCCGTCGGCCAGAAGCACAAACATCTGCCGGAAATCAAAAAATATACGGGACTGACAAAACTGCCCGTGTTCCTTCCCATTGTAGCGCCTTATTATTCCGGGATGCTCGTAACCGTGGGCTTTGAGAACAAAAAGGGCATTTCTCTCAAAGAACTGCGTGAGCTCTATCGTGATACCTACAGCCTGACGCCGTTCATCCGGGTCAGCATGGATGAGGAGCAGCCGAAGATGCTGGGCTCCAATACGCTTGCCGGCAAAGACAGCATGAATATCATCGTCTGCGGCAATGAAGAACGCATCACCGTTTCTTCCCAGTTCGACAACCTGGGCAAGGGCGCCAGCGGCGCTGCCATCGAGTGCTTCAACTTTGCCATCGGTGTCGATCCGACGACGGGCCTTTCTCTCTGATCATGTACAAAATGACATCTGGAAAAATAATTAATAAAAATTATTATTTAATACTTGCGTTTTAAAACTTATATGCTATAATAAGGATGTAAGCGAAAATAATTACTAAATAAGATTCCTTCTAAAAATAGGAGAGGAAGGGATCGCTCAAGTAAAGGGAGGTCTTTTATAATGAAAAAGTTCATCTGCTCTGTGTGTGGTTATGTGTATGAAGGTACCGAAGCTCCTGAAAAGTGCCCTCAGTGCGGCGCTCCGAAAGATAAGTTCACCGAAATGGCGGAAGGCAAGAAGGAATACGTCGACGAACACGTCATCGGCGTTGCCAAGGGTGTGGATGAAAGAGTCCTGGAAGGCCTGCGTCAGAACTTCACTGGCGAATGCACCGAAGTCGGCATGTACCTGGCCATGGCCCGTGCAGCCTATCGGGAAGGCTATGCTGAAGTAGGCATGTACTACGAAAAGGCCGCCCATGAAGAAGCTGAGCATGCTGCCAAGTTTGCTGAACTGCTGGGCGAAGTCGTTTCCCCGAGCACCAAGAAGAACCTGGAAATGAGAGCCGCTGCTGAACAGGGTGCCTGCGCCGGCAAGAAGGAAATCGCTACGCTGGCTAAACAGCTCGGCTACGATGCAATCCATGATACGGTCCATGAAATGGCTAAGGATGAAGCTCGTCACGGCCGTGCCTTCGATGGTCTGCTTGCCAGATACTTCGGCAAATAATTCCATAAAGAGAGAACAGCGGAGCTGTGAAAAGTGAGCAATCATTTTTCACAGCTCGCTTTTTATATCGGGAAGGAGAGCTGTACTGGCATTACAGCACCATAGCGCCGGGATTGTCAAGAATTTTGTGTTTTTAGTTTAGCTCATCATATTTTGCTATGAGCTTTCCCATTCGTTCATCAATCAATAGTTGGTTTCTAACATCTGACCAGTTAGCTACGCGACCCTTTCCTTTC
>Ga0256406_1002475_pt1 | contig 25948 bp, 22 predicted proteins | sample RumenRJG_03DNA_FD_185986 | JGI IMG/M metagenome (GOLD analysis project Ga0256406, IMG submission 185986) | Bovine rumen microbial communities from Lethbridge, Alberta, Canada - RJG_03 | ecosystem: Host-associated > Mammals > Digestive system > Stomach > Rumen | place: Canada: Alberta | collected...
AGGATGTTGGGCCTCGAACACCTTGCTGAACGTTCGTTCCTTGAGGTGTCGAGTGGTGAGCAACGCCTGGTGCTGCTTGCGCGCGCTTTCGTGAAGGATCCGGATCTCCTGATTCTTGATGAGCCGCTTCATGGCCTTGATAACTGGAACCGCAGACTGGTGAAGGATATTATCGAGACCTACTGCCGGCGACGCAACAAGACGCTCATTATGGTCAGTCATTACGAAGACGAACTCCCGGCGAACATCAATCACCGGCTGGTCTTAAGGCGAGAGTGCGACTGAAGCCTCTCGCTGTTGGCTGTCCATCCACAAGCTGAGCTGCGGAAAAGAATTTATTCTCTATCTGTTTGGTGATGTCGGGTTATTGATATATCTTTGTGGCAAGCATAGAGAAATGACTGAACGGATGCCTTAGGTCTAAGGATGCTTTGAGGGCTGACTCTTGAGTTGTCGGGAGTTGTGCCGAGCGGGGTGTTATGGGCTGTTAGCTAAGTTTGGATGCTTCGGAAGATGTTGGTAACTTACAATCAATTTAATAGGGAAAGCAATGAGTTCTAATGTAATATACCAGATTATCTGGGTGGTTTTTGTAGCCGTCGCCTTCGCGGTGGTGTACTATATAAAGTATCGGCAGGACGGAAGAGGTGAGGCAAGATCTGGTAGTGAGCCCGGCAACCGTCGGCCCTCTGCAGTGGAGTCGGGGAGCACTGCGGCCACTTCCAACACTGCAGCTGCTGACCGGAGGTTGAATACGGAGGCAATGGTGCGAAAGATTCTTGAGAGTATTCCTTGTGACTATGAGGTGGGCAGTGACGGACAAATCTTCTTCACCTACCAGGGTGAGCACTTTGGCGTCTACTGTAGTGGTAAGTCATCCTGGATAAGGATTCTTGACTTCCAATGGTTTGACTGCCCTCTCGACGATCTCGACCAGATAGCCGCTATGCAAAAGTCCATCAACCTCGTCAACTGCGTCCAGGCATGTACGGCCTTTTATTCGTACCAGCAAGACGACCATAAGTTTATCGTTCTTTCCAAATACGATACGATCTTGGATGGTTTCTTCGAACAGGCAAAGGGCAATTTTCTGGCTTGGCTCGATGCGATGTTTCAATTGAAGCGTGACGTGGTGCGTGAGTTCGATAAGGAAAGGATGCGCTGCGATGCCGATACTAAGTAAGGGGCCATGGTGTACTGACGGCTGCTGTTTCCCCCATGCCGGTCTCAGGGTTGCCTAGGACATTCGGAAATTGGGTCTTTGAGTGCTTACTGTATGGCCGAAAGAATGCGCAAGTTTAAGGGCTGACGGATGGTGATGCCAGGTGGTAAGCGGGACAACCCACGGGGGAATTCTTTTTAGCTGTTATACCTTATTATATATATAGGGGCAGAGCAGTTCTGAAAGTGAGTAGGTGGGAGAGTCTGCGGAAGCGCTGAAAGAGCCTTCTGTGGAGCTTGTCCGATAAAGAAGGAAGCCAACTATCTTCCTTGAAGATAATTGGCTCCAGCGATGTGTCGACACTTGGATTCGGACCAAGGACCCCCACCATGTCAAGGTGATACTCTAACCAACTGAGCTATGCCGACTTTTGTCCGTGCTCGCTTCATCGAAGCGTTTGCGGGTGCAAAGGTAATAAAAATATTGGTTATAGCCATGAATTTTGGCTGTTTTTTCTGCAAGCATTCCTGTTTTTTTTTGTTTTGGTTCATCGTTCAAGGTCTTTTGGACTGTTTGAGCTGATGTGGAGGCCGATGCGTGGCAGGACCAAATAGCCAGAAATGAATGCGAACGGAGAAGGAGGGAAGCACATCGTGAATGTTTCCACTTTGACTTATAAACTTTATATTTTAGCATCTGTGGCCGAGGCGGCATAGGCATCGTTTTTATAATTGACATGTCCAAGGCATTGAAAAGTAGAATGTTGTAGCAGAGAAACTCTTCGCACTGCTTGTCCGTGTTTTGGGGGCTTGAACGTACGGCATGGAGATATTTAATTAGCATTATATATTTTTGAGATTTTCTTGGTGAGTCTCATAAAAAAATGCTAACTTTGCAACGTCAATGTGACAATTGTCCTTAGTACGGCAATCAGCTAAAATAATAACGTTATATAAGTCTTTCTTATGTATTTCACTATGTTCATCACTGTGTTGTTGACAGCTGTGGTACTGGTGGTTGGCGCTTATGTCATTGCCAAGCTCATCGGTCCCCGCTCCTACAACCCGGTCAAGGGCGAGCCATTTGAATGCGGAATCCCGACAAGAGGAAGCTCATGGATGCCAGCCCACATTGGTTACTATCTCTTTGCCATTCTGTTCCTCATGTTCGACATTGAGACAGTGTTTCTTTATCCCTGGGCTGTTGTAGCTAAGAGCCTCGGCGTGATGGCGTTGCCCAGTTTGGGCTTTTTCCTGCTTGTACTGATTTTTGGCTTGGCCTATGCCTGGCGGAAAGGAGCTCTCGAATGGAAATAAGGAAACCTAAAATCAAGAGTATTCCCTACGAGGAATTTCAAGACAACGACTCGCTGGAGAAGATTGCCGAAGAGCTTAACAATGGTGGTACCAATGTTGTGCTGGGCAGTCTGGATCAGATGATTAACTGGGGACGAAGCAATTCCCTTTGGTCGCTCACTTTCGGTACGTCCTGCTGCGGTATTGAGTTTATGGCTGTGGGATGTGCCCGCTATGATTTCGCCCGCTTCGGGTTTGAGGTGACGCGTAACTCCGCCCGTCAGGCCGACCTCATTATGTGTGCAGGTACAATTACGAACAAGATGGCACCTGTGTTCAAGCGCCTGTACGACGAAATGGCTGAGCCTAAGTATGTGGTGGCTGTCGGTGGATGCACAATCTCGGGTGGCCCCTTCAAGAAGAGCTATAGTGTGGTACGCGGCATTGATGAGATTGTGCCTGTGGATGTCTATATTCCGGGTTGCCCTCCACGTCCAGAGGCTATACTCTATGGTATGATGCAGCTTCAGCGCAAGGTGAAGGTTGAGAAGTTCTTCGGTGGTGCAAATCATAAGATGACCCGTAAGGAACGTGAGGAGAGCATGGAGCTCGGCGGCCTGCATGGAATCAGCAATGAGAACCTTTCTGCTGCCAAGTTGGGCGAGAAGGAGCCTATCATGGTGACGGGCACACCCAATAAGGCCGACTTGGAAGCGCTCGGCAAGGAGCTTGACGCACTGAAGGAGGAAGGCCGGGAGGCATTGGAAAAATCGGCTAATAATAAATAAGGTAAGCGGATATGAAGTTAGATAATATAGAACTGAGTTTTGACAGCTTTGCCGCTGAGATGGCAAAGCTGAAGAATGAAAAGCATTTCGATTACCTTGTTACCATTATCGGTGAGGACTTCGGACCTGAAGAGGGCTTGGGGTGCATCTACATTCTTGAGAATACCCAAAGTCATGAACGTTGCTCCGTGAGGACGCTGGCGCGCAAAGTGGGGGAGGACGACTGGGTGATACCTTCCGTCATCAAACTCTGGGCCGCCGCTAATCTACTTGAGCGTGAGGTCTATGACTTCTTCGGTATCAAGTTCTTGGGGCATCCCGATATGCGCCGTCTCTTCATGCGTAACGATTTCGTGGGTTGGCCATTGAGGAAGGACTTCGACATGAGTCCGGAGCATAACCAGTTCCCCATGACTGATGAGCCTGAGACCGATTGGACGTCGGAATGGAACCTCAATGAGTTTGGAGAACTCGTGGAGACGCGCCATAGACTGTTGGACGAAGATGATGTGGTGGTGAACTTTGGTCCTAACCACCCCAGTATGCACGGTGTGCTCCGGCTGAGGACAGTCATCGACGGTGAAACCATCAAGCACATCTATCCTCATCTCGGTTACATCCACCGTGGTATGGAGAAGATGATGGAGAGCATGACCTATCCTCAGACACTCGCTCTGACCGACCGACTTAACTACCTGTGTGCCATGATGAATAGACACGCGCTTGTATCGGTTATTGAAGAGGCTATGGGTGTGGAGCTCTCGGATAGAATTCGCTATGTGCGTACGATAATGGACGAGCTGCAGCGTCTCGACAATCACCTGCTCTTCTTGGGTACTTGTGCACAGGACCTTGGTGCTCTCACCGCATTCCTTTACTGTATGCGTGACCGTGAGCATGTGCTCAATGTTATGGAGGAGACCACGGGTGGACGCCTTATTCAGAACTACTATCGTATCGGCGGTTTGCAGGCCGACATCGATCCCAACTTTGTGAGCAATACTAAGGCTCTTTGTACCTATCTTAAGGATAACATACAGGAGTATCTCGATGTCTACGGTGACAATATCATCACCCACAAGCGGCTGGAGAATGTTGGACCGATGAATCTTGAGGACTGCATCAACTATGCTGTCACCGGACCTGCAGGACGTGCTGCCGGTTGGCATAACGACGTGAGAAAGAATCATCCTTACGACCTCTATGACAAAGTGAACTTCGATGAGATAACACTCACGGGAGGCGATTCTATGGACCGCTATATGGTGCACATAAAAGAGATGTATCAGAGCATCAGCATCATAGAGCAACTCATTGATAATATCCCTGAAGGTGAATTCTACATCAAGCAGAAGCCTATTATTAAAGTGCCTGAGGGACAATGGTGGTTCTCGGTCGAAGGTGGTGCAGGTGAGTTTGGTGTTTACCTTGACAGCCGTGGTGACAAGAGCCCCTATCGTCTGAAGATGCGTCCGATGGGCCTTACCCTTGCTGGAGCTTTCGACAAGATGCTGCGGGGGCAGAAGATTGCCGACCTCATCGCTACGGGCTCTGCAATAGATTTTGTTATCCCAGACCTCGACAGGTGATGGTCGCATCGATGAGTTTATGAATACTCAATATTAATATTCAACAATCACAACAGAATATATGTTCGACTTTAATATTGTAACGCAATGGTTCGACAATCTTCTCCGTCAGACTTTAGGACTAGGGAATTTTTGGACCATACTGATTGAATGTGTCGTCGTAGGGCTCATTGTGCTGACACTCTATGCCCTTATCGCCATGTTCATGATATTCTTTGAACGTAAGGTGTGTGCATGGTTTCAGTGCCGCCTTGGCCCTATGCGTGTGGGCCCTTGGGGTGTGCTGCAGGTTGTGGCCGATGTCTTGAAGATGCTCATTAAGGAAATCTTCGGCGTCGACCGTTCTGACAAGCTTCTTTATACGATAGCACCTTTCCTTACTATCATTGCCTCTGTGGGTACGTTCTCCTTCCTGCCTTGGAATAAGGGTGCGCTTGTACTCGATTTTAATGTGGGCGTCTTCATGGTCACAGCCATAAGCAGTATTGGTGTACTGGGTGTACTGCTGGCTGGTTGGGGTAGCAACAACAAGTATTCCGTAGTCAGTGCCATGCGTGGAGCTGTTCAGATGATTTCCTACGAAATCAGTCTCGGTCTCTGCATGTTGACTGCTGTAGTTCTTTGTGGCTCCATGCAGCTGAGTGAAATCATTAATGCCCAGGTCGGCCCCTGGAACTGGCTTATCGTTCAAGGCCATATCCCCGCTATCCTTGCTTTCTGCGTATTCTTGGTAGCAGGTAATGCCGAGGCCAACCGTGCTCCTTTCGACCTTGCCGAGGCTGAGAGTGAGCTGACAGCTGGTTATCATACGGAGTATAGTGGTATGGGCTTTGGTTACTTCTATCTTGCAGAGTATCTCAACTTGGTGGTAATAGCAGGACTGGCAGTGACTATCTTCCTTGGTGGATGGGCACCTCTGAATATCGGTCTGGCTGGTTTCGACACCGTGATGAACTACATCCCTGGTTTCATCTGGTTTGCCGGTAAGACACTCCTTGTCATCTGGTTGCTCATGTGGATTCGGTGGACTTTCCCCCGTCTTCGTGTTGACCACATCCTGAAGTTGGAGTGGAAGTATCTGATGCCCCTCATGCTGTGTGTCCTTGTCTTGATGACAGTATGTGTATCCTTGGGTCTCACTCTTTAATTAAGAACATTATTAAAACACTAATTGAAATAGGCTGCCAGATGGCTTAGGCCTTCTGATGAAGCTACATTCAACAATTTAAATATGTCGGATTCATATTTCAGCGAAATCGGTGGTGCCTTGAAGACGCTGGCCACGGGACTGAAGACGACCTGGAAGGAATACTTTCTACCCAAGTCGACAGAACAGTATCCGGAGAACCGCAAGACGACGCTTCATGTGAGCGCGCGTCATCGTGGAAGACTGGTCTTCAATCGCGTCACGGAGAATGACAAGGCGCTCTTGGACAAGGGTGCCAAGGTGGGTGACTATAAATGTGTGGCCTGTACAATGTGCGAGAAGGCTTGTCCTAATGACACAATCAAGATAACTGCACACATGGAGGCCGACCCGGAGACGGGTAAAAAGAAGAAGAAACTGGATGATTACCAGTACGACCTGGGTGACTGCATGTTTTGCGAGCTTTGTGTCAATTCTTGCAACTTCGATGCCATCAGGTTTACCAACGACTTCGAGAACTCGGTCTTCGACCGTTCGAAGCTGGTGCTCCATCTTGATAAGGAAGTGTACGAAGGAGGCTCATTGCCTAATCTCTTGGATGGAGGTGCACCTTTGAAAATCGGTACGTTTAACACTAAAACCAAGTAACGAAGCTTATGGCAAATATAGTAATGTTTTGCATCTTGGCTGTAGTCATCCTTGGTTCAGCCATTATGAGTGTAATGACGAAGAGTATTATACGGGCAGCTACCTTCCTTCTGTTTGTGCTCTTCGGTGTGGCAGGTATCTATTTCCTGCTCGACTACACCTTCCTGGGAGCAGCCCAGATAGCCGTGTATGCTGGAGGTATCACGATGATGTACATCTTTGCCATCCAACTCGTGAGCAAGCATACCCTTCAGAACCTTGTTGAGCGTTTTAAGGGCAGCAGAGTGGTTAGCGGCACGCTTATCTCGTTGTTAGGTCTCGTTGTCGTTGGTTTTGTGCTTCTCAAGAACCATTTCATCTATGCTGCTTGCAAGATGGAAGATGTAGAGGTGCCAATGGACAAGATTGGCAATGCGCTTGTTGGAAGCGAGAAGTATGGCTATGTTCTTCCCTTTGAGTTCATCTCCATCTTCTTGCTGGCATGTATTGTCGGCGGTATAATGATAGCAAGAAAGGAGGACAAGAAATGATACCCGTAGAAGCATATCTCGTACTGAGCACACTGCTCTTTTTCTTAGGAGTCTTTGGCTTTGTGACTCGTAGAAACCTTATTGCAATGCTCATCTCCATAGAGCTCGTTCTCAATGCAGTAGATCTCAATTTTGCTGTGTTCAACAGAGTCCTCTTCCCAGGTCAGCTTGAGGGAGTGTTCTTCACGCTTTTCTCTATTGGCGTTAGTGCCGCAGAGACGGCAGTGGCATTGGCAATTATTATAAATGTTTACCGCAACTATCACAGTGACCAGGTGAACAGTATTGAAAACATGAAATTCTAATCGCAATGGACTACCGTTATTCTTTTTTGATACTTCTTCTTCCCTTCCTCAGCTTCTTAGTGCTGGGCCTTGCAGGAATGAAGATGAAGGAGAAGCTCGCTTTTGCAATAGGCACGTCAATGCTCGGCGTGTTGTGGCTGATGAGCCTTTGGACCGCCTACAGATACTTCTTCTATACGGGGGATGTCACGGCAGTGTCCGCTGACGGGTTGAACTCGGTCACCTATCATGTGGCAAACGGTCGCTTAATAGATGGTGCCGATAAGGGACTGTTCCCTACCATCACTGTCTTCAACTTTGCGTGGTTGAAATTCAGTCAGCTCCTCACCTTCACTATAGGCTTCCGCTTGACTCCCATCAGTGTGATGATGCTCATCGTCATCACAACGGTCAGTTTGATGGTGCATATCTACAGCTTGGGCTACATGGCTGAGCGTGACGAGAACTATAAGAAGGAAGGCTACGAGAAAGGCTTCCAGCGTTTCTATGCTTTTCTGTCGCTCTTCACCATGAGTATGCTCGGATTGGTAGTGGCTACCAACATCTTCCAGATGTATCTCTTCTGGGAGCTTGTGGGTGTTTGCTCCTACCTGCTCATCGGCTTCTATTATCCCAAACACGCTGCTGTGCATGCTTCCAAGAAAGCTTTCATCGTCACGCGTTTTGCCGACTTGTTCTTCCTCATCGGTATCCTGTTCTTCAGCTACTATGTAGGAACGTTCAACTACGACCTCAATGCTGACCCGACCCTGGCAGCCCGTCTGCCTCATGCAGCTTGGATTATGCCAGCCGCACTGTTCCTGATGTTCATCGGTGGTGCCGGTAAGAGTGCTATGTTCCCACTGCATATCTGGTTGCCCGACGCCATGGAAGGTCCTACACCTGTGAGTGCCTTGATTCATGCCGCCACGATGGTTGTCGCCGGTGTCTATCAGGTGGCCAGTCTGTTCCCCATCTGGATTCAGTATGCTCCGAACGCACTCCACTATGTAGCCTACATTGCAGCCTTCACTGCATTCTATGCAGCTGCTGTAGCTTGCTGCCAGCGTGATATCAAGCGTGGTCTGGCCTTCTCGACCATCTCACAGATTGCTTATATGCTTGTGGCTCTCGGCGTTTGCACATCCATGGAGGGCGAGGGTAGTGTCGGCTATATGGCCAGCATGTTCCACCTCTTCACCCATGCCATGTTCAAGGCTCTGCTCTTCCTCTGCTCCGGTGCCATCATTGTCATCATCGGCAGCAACTTCAAAGAGTATATGGGTGGGCTGCACAAGTACATGCCCATCACCAACATCTGCTTCCTCATCGGAACGATAGCCATCAGCGGTTTCTGGCCTTTGGCAGGTTTCTTCTCCAAGGATGAGATCGTGGACGCTTGCTTCCACTTCTCTCCCGCCATGGGTTGGTTTATGACCCTTGTCTCGGGTATGACCGCCTTCTATATGTTCCGTCTCTATTATGTCATCTTCTGGGGCAACTCCTACTATGAGGCTGATCCCGAGCACCGCCGCCGTCCGGCAGAGGTTCCCTTTATCATGTGGGGCCCGCTGGTGTTCTTGGCCATCATTAGCTGCGTGGCCGGTTGGATTCCTTTCGGTCACTTCGTGTCGGCCAATGGTCTGAGCGAGGATATTCCTTTGCAGAGCTTCCACTTCGGTATGACCGCCTGGTGCTCTCTGGCTGTGGCCACTATCGGCTTCGCCCTTGCCACTTGGATGTATGCCAGCGGCAAGAATCCAGTGCCCGACTTGCTCGAGCGCCGTATGCCGAAACTCCACAAGGCTGCCCTTAACCGCTTCTACATTGATGATGCCTGGCAGTTCTTCACCCATCAGATTGTCTTTGGATGCTTCTCGAAGCCAATTGCCTGGTTTGACCGTCATGTCATTGACGGAGCTATGAACTTCATGGCTTGGGGTACGCAAGAAGCAGGCGAGAGCATTCGTCCCTGGCAGAGCGGCGACGTGCGTCAGTACGCTGTGTGGTTCCTCACGGGTAGTGTGGCTCTCACGTTGGTATTACTTTGCATCCTTTAATCAGAACACTACAAGAAAATGAGTATATTAACATTATTCGTCGTTATCCCGCTCCTTACGCTCTTTGGCCTTTGGCTTGCCAAGAACGATAATCAGGTGCGTGGCGTGATGCTAACGGGGGCCAGTTGCCTTTTGGCACTTGCCATCTATGTCACTGTTACTTTCATCTCGATGCGCCATGCCGGCAACACCGACCCAATGCTTTTCACTTACAGTGTGCCTTGGTTCCATCCGTTGAACATCTGCTACAGTGTAGGTGTCGACGGTATCTCGGTGGTCATGCTGTTGCTCTCTGCCGTGATCGTTTTTACCGGAACCTTTGCCTCATGGCAGCTTCAACCGATGAAGAAGGAGTACTTCCTTTGGTTCACTTTGCTGAGTACTGGTGTGTTCGGATTCTTCATCTCCACCGACATGTTCACCATGTTCATGTTCTATGAGGTGGCACTCATCCCGATGTACCTTCTTATCGGAGTTTGGGGAACAGGCCCGAAGGAATACGCAGCAATGAAGCTCACACTGATGCTTATGGGTGGTTCGGCCTTACTCATCATCGGTATTCTTGCCATCTACTTCTTCAGTGGAGCCACCACGATGGACGTCAATGCGATAGCCCACATGGCTAATATACCGAAGAACGTTCAGAATGTATTCTTCCCGTTTGTCTTCATCGGCTTCGGTGTCTTGGGTGCCCTTTTCCCATTCCACACATGGAGCCCCGATGGTCATGCCAGTGCGCCGACAGCAGTGTCAATGCTCCATGCCGGTGTGCTGATGAAGCTTGGAGGCTACGGCTGCTTCCGTATAGCAATGTATCTTATGCCTGCCGCTCTTGAGATGTGGGCTCCGGTATTCCTGGTGCTGACCTGCATTTCCGTGGTCTACGGTGCCCTCTCGGCCTGCGTGCAGACTGACCTGAAGTATATCAACGCCTATTCGTCGGTGAGTCACTGCGGTATGGTGCTTTTCGCGCTGTTGATGCTCACTCAGACTGCTATTACAGGTGCAGTGCTTCAGATGCTGTCCCACGGTTTGATGACGGCCCTCTTCTTTGCTGTCATTGGTATGATCTACCATCGCTGTGGTACGCGCGACGTGCGCTATCTGGGTGGTCTGATGAAGGTGATACCTTTCCTCTGCGTGGGTTATGTCATTGCCGGTCTCGCTAACCTCGGATTGCCGGGCTTCTCTGGCTTCGTGGCTGAGATGACCATCTTCGTAGGCTCGTTTGAGAATGCCGATACGTTCCATCGTGTGGCCACCATCATTGCTTGTACCTCGATTGTCATCACGGCAGTGTATATCCTTCGCGTAGTGGGCAAGATATGTTACCAGAAGATTCCCAACCAGAATTTCCTGAAACTCCATGACGCTACATGGGATGAGCGCGTCGCTGTGATCGGACTGATAGCCTGCGTGGCTGGATTGGGCTTGTTCCCACTGTGGGCCGACAATGTTATCCAGGGTGCTGTTGCTCCCATCATTCAGCACATCGGCTCGTTCGTGACGGTAGCAGGTATGTAGTGGAAATACGAATATAGAAATATCAAAGAAAATGAACGCTATAAATTACAGTCAGTTCTTATCTATGGTGCCGGAAGTCACCCTCACGACTATCCTGGTTATCGTATTCATAGCCGATTTCTTCACGGCCAAGCGTCCCGGAGAAGAGAAGAACCGCGGGTGGTTCAATCCGCTGGTTTGCGTGCTTCTGTTAGCCCAGATTCTGGTGAACATCCGTCCCACTGAGGCAGTCACTGCTTTCGGAGGAATGTATATCACAGGTCCTGCCATTGGTATCATCAAGACGATTCTTGCCTTAGGAGCATTCATCGTTGTCGTGCAGAGTCGTGAATGGATGCAGCGTCCTGATACGAGCTTCAAGGAAGGCGAGTACTATCTGTTGGTCATCAGCACGCTTTTGGGCATGAACATGATGGTGAGTGCCAATCATTTCCTGCTCTTCTTCTTGGGACTGGAGATGGCATCGGTGCCTATGGCCTGCTTGGTCGGACTCGACAAATACCGTCATAATTCGGCCGAGGCTGCTGCCAAGTTCATCCTCACAGCCACTTTCTCGAGCGGTGTGATGCTCTTCGGTATCAGTTTTCTCTATGGTGCCACGGGAAGCCTCTACTTCGAGGATGTCACCGCAGCACTGACATCTACCTTTGCCGCCACCGGCTATACTCCTGCTAAGGCCCTCTGCATCATGGGCATGGTTTTCTTCTTCAGTGGACTGGGTTTCAAGATTTCGCTTGTGCCTTTCCACTTCTGGACCGCCGACACTTATCAGGGTGCTCCTACCTCGGTGACCGGTTATCTGAGCGTTTGCTCCAAGGGCGCTGCCGCTTTTGCCCTTTGCGCCATTCTGATGAAGGTCTTTGCACCGATGGTCATTTATTGGCAGTATATGCTGATGATTGTCGTGGTGCTGAGTATCACGGTGGCCAACCTCTTTGCCATTCATCAGACCGATCTGAAGCGCTTCATGGCCTTCAGCTCTATCTCTCAGGCCGGATATATTGTGCTGGCCATGGTAGGCGATTCTGATATGAGTATAACTGCCTTGAGCTTCTACATCCTTATCTATGTAGTAGCTAACATGGCCGTGTTCACCATCATCTCGGCAGTAGAGGAGCACAACGACGGTGTTGTCGACATGAATGCCTACAACGGCTTCTATCAGACCAATCCCCGTCTGGCCTTCCTCATGACGTTGGCCTTGTTCTCGTTAGGTGGCATTCCTCCTTTCGCCGGAATGTTCTCGAAGTTCTTCGCTTTCATGGCAGCCGTGAAGGGAGCCGAAATTACAACTACTGTGGGTGCCCTCACCTATGCCACTGTGTTCATCGCATTGGTGAATACCGTCATCAGCCTTTACTACTATCTGCTGATTGTGAAGGCCATGTACATCAAACCCAACGAGCATCCTCTGCCCACCTTCACAAGTGCTATGAGCACCAAGTTTGCCTTGGCACTCTGTACGGTCGGAGTTGTGCTCTTCGGTGTTTGCTCTTTCGTCTACGATTGGGTGGCACAGGCACTATAGTCTGACAATTACGACATTCTTCTTGGGGGGAACAGACAGCATCCATTAGATGCTCCTGTTCCCCTCAATGCTTTTTATGGCGAGCTGGCCTCGTTCTTATCTTTACTTTCACCGTGCAGTCCGGCTTTTTGACTGTTTCCAGGGAATAGATTTCTGAGTCCGACTTTCGTTTTTCGGTATCTACAGACACAGTCCTTTCTGTATACTATTCTCTGTGCTTTGTTATGTCTTGATTATCAACTCGATAACCACTGTGCGTAATGTCTTGATTCAATTGCTTGCGCAATTTACGGCATATGGCGTAACTATCTTCGCCAAATGCCGTAGCTATTTACGGCATTTGGTGTAACTATGTACGGCGTATGCCGTAGGAATCGTAGCTCGCCGGTGAGTAAGCTTTCCGGGCACGAATTCAAGGCAGTGCCGTCATAGCCCCGCTACAATGCTTGCTCCGTCGAGCTTATCCATTTTTAGTCACTATCACCATTGCCACTGCCTGCAAGGGTAGGGCGCATACCTATATTTGGGCAGAACGCAGCAACTTTACGTTCGACCTCTCTTAATTTTTGATAAATCGATGCTAAGTTTTTGTAGGTCGAAGAATTATATGTACTTTTGCAGAATAAAGTGAGATTATGAAGCATCGGTCCCTTATAATAATAGGTATAGCTGCTATGCTCAGCAGTTGCGCCAATGAGTACAACGCTGTCTACAAGACTACCGATACCAACTATCGTTACGAGTATGCCAAGGAATGCTTTGCACTTGGAAAGTATTCGCGTGCCACTACGCTACTTACAGACCTTGTCACGGTAGAGAAGCTGTCGAGCAATGCTCAGGAGTGCCTCTACATGTTGGGCATGGCAGAGTATTGCAACCGTGATTATGAGAGCGCTTCGGAGACTTTCAAGCGCTATCACCAGTCCTATCCCAAAGGTAATTACGCGGAGATGGCTGAGTTCTACGTAGGGCAGAGCCTCTACATGAGTACTCCGGAGCCCCGGCTCGACCAGAGCCGCACGGTGTCGGCAATCGCTGCTTTCCAGGAATATCTCGACCTTTTCCCCGAAGCCAAATACAAGCAGACGGCCCAGCAGCGGCTCTTTGAGCTCCAGGACAAGCTAGTGCGTAAGGAGCTCTATTCTGCTCGCCTCTATTATGATCTTGGACCCTATTTCGGCAACTGTGCTTCAGGCGAGAACAACTATGAAGCCTGTATCGTCACAGCCGAGAATGCACTGAAGGACTATCCCTTCACCAAGATGCGCGAAGATTTTGCGTCGCTCATAATGAAGAGCAAGTTTCATCTGGCCGAAGAGAGCGTGGAATCGAAGCGCTTGGAGCGTTATCAGGATGCTGAGGATGAATGCTACGGATTCCTCAACGAGTACCCCGACTCTAAGGAGAAGGCAGTGGCTGAGAAGTTTATCCGCAAATGCCGTCAGGTGATTGGCGAGAAGGCTGACACGAGTCTCGAGGACCAGATTATCCAGGGCAAGCAGCAGGAGCAACAAGGAAAGAAGTCCAAGAGCAGTAAAAAGAAGAAGGACAAGGAAAGAAGCAGGAAGCCGCTCCGACTCCGGCTTCCGCTAATAAATAAGTAAACGACCTCACCTCAGCTTAGCTTCGAGGGGGGACAGATAATAATCAACTTTTTAGAATGGATTACAAAAAGTCAAAGGCACCAGTGAACACAGTGACCCGCAACATTATGGAGCTGTGCAAGGACACTGGAAACATTTACGAGAGTGTGGCTATCATCGGCAAGAGAGCTAACCAGATTTCAGTGGAAATCAAGCAAGATTTAAGCAAGAAGTTGGCAGAGTTTGCCTCTTACAACGATTCGCTTGATGAGGTGTTTGAGAACAGAGAGCAGATAGAAATCTCCCGTTACTACGAGAAGTTGCCGAAACCGGTATTGCTGGCCACTCAGGAGTTCATTGAAGGCAACGTCTATTGGCGTGACCCTTCGAAGGATACCAAGGAGGGGGAGGAAGCCTAAAATGTGGCAGCGCAAACAGACTGTTTTTCTCCTTCTGGCTGCCGTAGTCTTGGTGGTGGCGCTTTGTCTGCCTGTTGCTACGGTTGAACCCAACGGAATGGGGGTGAGTCCCGTGCTCTATAACATGGCTTTGGTAATGCCCGATCACAGTACCCGTTTTGCTACTTGTGTTATGGGTGTGGTGGAGGCCATAGCTGCGGCATTGGTTGTTGTTACCATTTTCCTTTATAAGCGTCGTCCGCTGCAGGCTCGCCTGTGTAATGTGGTCTGCTTGCTGGAAGGTGTGTGGTATGTGATGCTTGTCGCGTTTGCCACCACTATGCTTTCTGATTTGGGCACGGTGCATGTGAGTTGGACGGCTTCACTTCCCTTGGTGGTGGTCATCCTCAGCCTTATGGCGCGAAGTGGTATCAGGGCTGACGAGAAACTGGTTAGGTCGATGGACAGAATTCGATAAAGCATCGTACACCTTATAACAGCTGCCGGCCCGGAATGGTGTGAATGTTGTTCGAGCATTCAAGCCATTCCGGGCCGGTTTCTTTGCTTAAAGCTTTGTTTAGTCGTGTGTGTAGATGAATGCTACAAACAGCGTGATGGCGACAGCAAGAATACACATTAGAACGTATAGCAACTTCGTGAGTCGCTGACGCCTGCGTTTGCTATAGCGCACCTGACGGAATCCAAAGTATTCCTTCTCCACTTCATTTGTGGTATGATGGTGGTGATGATGCGGCTGCGCCTGTGATTGATTCTTATTTCCCTCGTTCATTTCTTTATCTATTCTTGAGCAGGTTGTTTGGTTCTGCCTTCAGGTTGGCTGTAGTCGGATGGTGGGGGCAGACATCCGCAGAAGTTGTTAGAATCTGAAGTCGACCTCCACGTCGACCATTGAGTAGTTGTGCTTGCTGAGGTTGCGGTCGTTCACGAATGCATATTCACCGCTGATTTCCAGATTCTTGGTGAACTCGTAGTCAAGTCCTGCCTCGTAGAAGGTTTTGGCGGAGTCCCAATGACCGTTGGCCCGATAGAGGTCATAGCGTGCTTTGGCATGGAACTTCTTCTTTATGATAGGGGCAATGACCATGGCATAGTAGGCGTCAGCACGGTCGCCATTCTTTGACAGATTGCACCAAGCCGGGTCTTTTTGGTCATAGCTTGTGCTGCTGAGCGTCTTGGCGAAGGCCTTACCGGTGATGTGGGCATACTCAGTGCGGAAGGTCCAGTCGTTGGTGACATATTCGCCCGAGAAAGCGTAGCGGCGTTGCTGCAGGCTTCGTGTACCCGTTTTGGTTTCTTTCTCTCCGCTCTGTGGATTCACTTCGTCATTCCATGTTCCTTTACGGGCGTAAGAGCCGGTCCAGCCGAAGGCACCTATACGCATTCCCTTGACGGGCATGACCCAAAGGCCGCCGATGACATTCTTTTGCTGGTCGACGTCACTCACATTGATTCCTTGTCCGTTGAATACGCCGATCTGATAGTGCAGCAGATTGCGCCCGGCGTGGTTCTTGAGGAAGTCGCCCTGGAACTGGAGGCCGATATCGCGTCCGTTCGAGGCGTGGGTGCCAGCCCTGTCGCTGAAGCCCGCCACTTTGGTCACCACCTGGCTGTAGCTCATGAAGCCTTGGTCAATGGGGTGCATGGGATTCTCGAAAGTGAAGGGGTTTTTGAACTGACCAATCTTGACTCTGAAGAAATCGTACTTCTGCCATTCTGCAAAGAGGTCAACAATGCGGGCCGATGACCCTAACTCTGAGGTGTTGCCGTTGAGCTGAAATTGCATCTTCCAATAGAAGTCGTTGAGAATGCGGCCGTCAAGAGCGATTCTGACAAGCCTTACGTCGAAGGAGTTCGATTTCTTGTTTTCTTGTGATGAGTACTGGTAGCGTGTCATTCCGTAGCCCGAAAGTTTCACGTTGCTCAGCCATGCCGGCAGCTTTACCTGGGCATGTGCCGTTGCGCCCGCAGCAGCGAGCAGGAGCATAAAGACTATCTTTTTCATTTATTTGTAGGTTTTTGGATTTCCTTATCAGAGAGCAAAGCTACTGATTTTTTTTGAGTACAGCAACGCTTTCGGAATCTTTTTGATTTCAGGCTCTCTCTTTTCCTGCATTTTGCCTCGTAGGCGCTGATAATGAGTGATGAGCTTCGCTGTTTGTCTATTGGGTTGGGGGCTCTTTAGGTTTGCCTTCCTGCCCTTCTTCTCATGTCTTCCTGCATTTTCTTCTTCTTCCCGGTTCTGTAATCCGATTTTTTTATGTAAGTTTGCATCTGTAAAAAATACGATTCGCTATGAAGCAGTTTATGGGTAAGAATTTCATGCTCGACTCCCCGGTGGCTGAGAACCTGTACAATAATTACGCGGCTAAGATGCCTATATTCGATTATCACTGTCATGTCAGTCCCGAGGCCGTGGCAACCGACAAGCATTTCAGCAATCTCACAGAGCTATGGATAGACGATGACATTTATAAGCGGCGGGCCATGCGCACCAATGGAGTTGCGGAGAAATATTGTTTCGGTCATGAGGTGTCCGACTGGGAACGTTTCGAGAAGTGGGCTGAGACTGTGCCTTACACGATATGCACTCCTCTCTTCCATATGACTTATCTGGAGCTTTATTCGGCTTTTGGCATCACGCAGTTGCTCAACAAGGATAATGCCCGCGACATCTACGAGCACTGCAATGAGCTTCTTCAGCAGCCAGAGTATTCAGCCAGAGGGCTGCTTCGTCATTACAGGGTGAAGACATTGTGTACCACGGACGACCCTATTGACGATCTGCGTTGGCATCGGATGATGAAGGAAAGCTGTGACGACATCCGGATGCTGCCGACGTGGCGTCCTGACCGGGCCATGAACATCGAGAAGGCTGATTTCGCGGCTTATGTCCATACGCTGGGCAAGGTGGCGGGGGTAGAAGTGAAATGCTTTGACGACCTGCTGGGCGCGCTTCAGAAGCGGCACGACTTTTTCGCAGCCAATGACTGCATACTGGCCGACCACAATATAGAAGAGTTCTATGATGAGCATTTTACCGATTCCCAGATAGAAGTTATCTTTGAAAAAGCGATGCGCGGGCAGACACTCAGCACCTTCGAGGTGCACCAGTACAAGCATTGTTTCCTCAAGAGGATGTCGGAAATGGACTTTGACGCTGGCTGGGCTCAAGAATATCATTGTGGAGCCATCCGCGACAATAACAGTCTGATGTACGATCGTCTCGGCTCGAATATCAGCTACGACTCCATTGGCGAGTTCAACACGGCTTTGGCCATGAGCCATTTTCTCAATGAACTCAACACCGAGGGGAAGCTCACCCGAACGATTCTCTTTGCCATCAATCCTAATTCAAATGAGATGATAGCCACGATGCTGGGCAACTTCCAGGATGGTACCTGTGCCGGCAAGATTCAATTCGGATTGGGATGGTGGCTCCATAATCAGTACGACGTCATTCAGCGTCACCTCCGCTCACTCTGTGTCGACGGGGCCTTTGCGCGCTTTATTGGTATGATGACCGATACCCATGCACTCATTTCTTATCCCCGTCACGAATACTTCCGTCGTATCCTTTGCAATATGATTGGTCATGGGGTAGAGGAGGGAACTATTCCCGACAACGAGGAGCTTTTGGGAAAGCTGGTACAGAACATCTGTTATAATAATGTTTGCGCGTACCTCTCTTATTAATTAGCACCCGTGAGGTGGCTCTGAGGTGACTTGGAACTACATTCGGAAAGTGCGCCCAATGCAGAATAAATGCCTTAAATATTTGTGCATTCCAAAAATAAGAGCTATTTTTGCACATCAATAGAACGTAGTCATAAACAGATGAGAAAACTATCCTTTATCGCCCTCATGGCAGTAGTCATTACTCTGTTGGGTTCCTGCTCCAGCGCTAAGCATGTAGCTTATTTCCAGAATATTGATTCCATCAGTCTTGCATCATCCCGCGGCCTTTATGATGCACGCATCATGCCTAAGGACATGCTGACAATCACGATCAATACCACCGACCCCGCGGCTTCCGCTCCCTTCAATCTGGCTGTAGGCGGCGCAGTGGGGGCAACTGGGCAGCTGAGCTCAGGAGGTGGCAGCCTGCAAACCTACCTGGTGAATAACGATGGTGACATCGACTTCCCTGTTGTTGGCAAGATTCATGTCGCAGGTCTCACCAAGGATAAATGCCAAGATTTGATTCGCGAGAAGGTTTCCGCTTATCTTGCCAAGACCGAGAATCCCATTGTTACTGTGCGCATGGCAAGCTATCGCGTCACCGTCAGTGGTGAGGTCGCCAGCCCTGGAGTTATTCCCGTCACTACCGAAAAAATGAGCATCATCGAGGCCCTGGCTCAGGCCGGCGACCTAACTATTTACGGAAAGCGCGACAATGTGCTCCTGATTCGTGAGGATGCCACCGGCGAGAAGCATGCCGTGAGGCTGAATCTCAACGATGCACATCTCATAACATCCCCTTACTATTATCTCCAACAGAATGACATTATCTACGTGGAGCCCAATAAGGTAAAGGCCAAGAATTCAACGATAGGACAGTCCACTACGCTTTGGTTCTCCGTGGTCGGTATCATAACTTCGGTAGCATCATTGGTCGTTAACATCTTGAGATAAAAATACTTTTAATGTACAGATAAGGATTGGAACTTTAAGAACTATAGCCTCGTCAAGGTCACTTCTTAATATTCCAATCTTTCTTTTTTATATATGGAAGAAACTATTCACGAGGATTGCGGCGTAGCGCTCATACGCCTTTTGAAGCCACTTGAGTATTATCAGCGCAAGTACGGCACTTGGATGTATGGTCTCAACAAGCTCTACCTGATGATGGAAAAGGAGCATAACCGAGGCCAGGAAGGTGCCGGTATGGCTTGTGTGAAACTGGACTCCGAACCTGGAAACGAGTACATGTTCCGTGAGAGGGCTGAGGGAAAGGATGCTATCACTGAGATTTTCGGTACGGTGCGCCGGTCGTTAGCCGGTGTGAAGACGGAGAATCTCTTCGATGCCACCTATGCCCAGCAGCACCTCCCCTATGCAGGTCAGCTCTATATGGGGCACCTGCGCTACTCGACAACGGGAAAGCGCGGTCTCTCTTATGTACATCCCTTCTTGCGGCGCAATAACTGGAAGGCTAAGAACCTGTGCCTCTGCGGTAACTTCAATATGACCAATATCGATGAGATATTCCAGAAGCTCATCCAGCAAGGCCAGTGCCCGAGAATCTATAGCGACAGCTATATCATGCTGGAATATATGGGGCATCGCCTGGATCGTGAGGTGGAGCGCAATTTTGTGGAAGCTAAGGCTCAAGGGCTGGAGAATACCGACATCACGCGTTATATTGAGGACCACGTGGAGATGGCCAATGTGCTGAAGACCACTATGACCGACTTCGATGGGGGCTACGTAGTATGTGGCTTGACGGGTTCCGGCGAGGTGTTCGCCATGCGTGACCCTTGGGGCATCCGGCCCGCATTCTATTATAAGAACGATGAGGTGGTGGTGCTGGCCAGTGAACGCCCTGTTCTGCAAACCACCTTTGACCTGGAGTGTGATGACATCAAGGAGTTGGGGTATGGTGATGCGCTATTGGTGAAGAAGAATGGTGAATGTACTATTCAGCGAATCATTGCTCCGCGCGGCGACAGTGCCTGCTCTTTCGAGCGGATCTATTTCAGCCGGGGCTCCGACCGGGATATCTATAAGGAGCGCAAGAAATTGGGTGAGCAGCTCGTACAGCCCATCTTAAAAGCTGTGGACAAGGATTTGGACCATACCGTGTTCTCCTTTATACCCAATACTGCCGAAGTGGCCTTCTATGGAATGTTGCATGGCTTCAAGCATTATATTAATGACCTGAAGGTTCAGCAACTGGACCAGTTTGACCATAAGCCTACGCACGAAGAACTGGAAAAGATTATCCACACCTATATACGAAGCGAGAAGGTGGCCTGGAAGGACATCAAGCTCCGCACCTTCATCACAGAGGGCAATTCCCGTAACGACCTGGCCTCTCATGTGTATGATGTCACTTACGAGAGCGTTACTCCCTATGAGGATAATTTGGTTATCATCGACGACAGCATCGTTCGTGGCACCACCCTTAAAGAGAGCATCCTGCGTATCCTTGACCGCTTGCATCCGAAGAAGATTGTTGTCGTGAGCAGTGCCCCTCAGATTCGCTATCCCGACTACTACGGTATCGATATGGCGCGGCTTGAGGAATTCTGTGTGTTCCGTGCAACGATTGAGCTCATCAAGGAGCGCAACATGTATTCGCTGATTGAAGAAACCTACCGGCGTTGCAAGCAGGAGCTGAATAAGCCGAAGCAGGAGATGGAAAATTGCGTGCGGGCCATCTATGAACCGTTCACTGTTGACGAAATCAATCGTAAGATTGTGGAGATGCTGCGGCCGGAAGGTATGACGACACCCGTCGAGATTGTATTCCAGTCGCTCGACGGTCTCCGGACGGCCATTCCCCATCATCATGGCGACTGGTACTTCACGGGCCACTATCCGACACCGGGTGGAACGCGTATGTGCAACGAGGCTTTCATCAACTACATTGAGAAGGTCTATCAGTATGAAGAGAAGTTTTAGTCTTAAATAATCGCTTATAAGTCTAATGAGAAATGTAACACTTGTACTTTCCGATGGAACAGAATTCCATGGAAAGTCCTTTGGATTCGAGAAGGCTGTGGCGGGCGAAGTGGTCTTCAATACGGCCATGATGGGTTATCCTGAGAGCCTCACCGATCCGAGTTATGCCGGACAGCTGATGACGCTCACCTTCCCTCTTGTGGGGAACTATGGGGTGCCGCCCTTCACGTTCAATGCCGATGGCCTCCCGGATTATATGGAGAGCGATCGTATATATGCATCGGCTATCATCGTCGCTGATTATAGCGAGGCCTACAGCCACTGGAACGCTGTCGAGAGTCTGGCCTCGTGGCTCAAGCGCGAAAAGGTGCCTGGCATCACCGGCATCGACACGCGCGAGCTCACCAAAGTGCTTCGCTCTCACGGTGTGATGATGGGAAAGATTCTCTTCGACGATGAACCGGGCAATGTGCCGGAGGCCGACTATGAGGGGGTCAACTTCGTCGACAAGGTGAGTTGCAAGCAAGTCATCCGCTACAACGAGGGTGCAGGCAAGAAGGTTGTCCTGGTAGACTGCGGTGTCAAGGCTAACATCATTCGCTGCCTCATCCGACGCGGAGTCGAGGTCATCCGTGTGCCATGGAACTATGACTATACCGATATGGACTTCGACGGACTTTTCCTGGCCAATGGCCCCGGTGACCCAGACACCTGCGAGGATGCCGTGAAGGTGATTCGTAAGCAGCTTTCTATGAGCCGGAAGCCTGTCTGCGGTATCTGTATGGGCAACCAGCTCTTGGGCAAGGCGGCCGGTGCTACCATCTATAAGCTCAAGTATGGCCATCGCTCACACAATCAGCCCGTCCGACTCGTGGGTACCGATAAATGCTATATCACCTCCCAAAATCATGGCTATGCCGTGGATGCCCATTCCCTTGGCACCGATTGGGAGGAACTCTTTGTCAATATGAACGACGGTTCCAATGAGGGAATCCGCCACAAGACCAATCCTTGGTTCTCTTCCCAATTTCATCCAGAGGCCTGCAGTGGCCCTGTTGACACAGAGTTCATGTTCGATAAGTTCGTAGAAACACTTAAAGCTTAGGCAGATGAAAGACAACACAATAAAAAAAGTTCTCCTTTTGGGTTCCGGTGCCCTGAAGATTGGCGAGGCGGGTGAATTCGATTACTCGGGTTCCCAAGCCCTGAAGGCATTGCGTGAGGAGAACATCGAGACGGTGCTCATCAATCCCAATATCGCCACGGTGCAGACCTCGGAGGGTGTAGCCGACAAAATCTATTTCCTGCCCGTGCAGCCTTATTTCGTCGAGCAGGTCATCAAGAAGGAGCAGCCCGATGGTATCCTCCTTTCCTTCGGCGGTCAGACGGCACTCAATTGTGGTGTTGAGCTCTTTGAGAAGGGCATACTCGCAAAGTATAATGTCCGGGTGCTGGGCACTCCGGTTCAGGCCATTATGAATACCGAGGACCGGGAACTGTTCGTCGAGCAGCTCAAGGAGATTAATGTGAAGACCATTTCCAGTGAGGCTTGCGAGAATATCGAGCAGGCACGCAAGGCGGCAGCCGATTTGGGCTATCCGGTCATCATCCGGGCTGCTTATGCCTTAGGTGGTCTGGGCAGTGGCTTCGCTGACAATGAGGATGAACTCAACCGTCTGGCTGAGAAGGCTTTCTCGTTCTCGCCCCAGGTCCTGGTGGAGAAGAGCCTGAAGGGATGGAAGGAAATCGAGTACGAGGTGGTGCGCGACCGCTATGACAACTGCATTACGGTGTGCAACATGGAGAACTTCGATCCTCTTGGCATCCATACTGGAGAGTCGATAGTCATCGCTCCCTCGCAGACGCTCTCCAACAGTGAATATCATAAGCTGCGTGCGCTCTCCATCAAGATTATTCGCCATATTGGCATTGTCGGTGAGTGTAATGTGCAATATGCCTTCGACCCGCAAAGCGAGGATTATCGTGTCATTGAGGTGAATGCCCGGCTCAGCCGGTCGTCGGCACTGGCCAGCAAGGCCACCGGTTATCCATTGGCCTTTGTGGCAGCCAAGCTCGGCTTGGGCTATGGTCTTTTCGAACTGAAGAACTCGGTCACCAAGACTACGAGTGCATTCTTCGAGCCGGCCCTCGATTATGTAGTCTGCAAGATTCCCCGTTGGGATTTGAGCAAGTTCCGCGGGGTTGACCGCGAGCTGGGCTCCAGCATGAAGAGTGTGGGTGAGGTAATGGCTATAGGACGTAACTTCGAGGAGGCCATACAGAAAGGACTGCGAATGATAGGACAGGGGATGCACGGCTTCGTGGAGAACAAGGAATTGCAGATTCCCGATATCGACGAGGCGCTCCGCGAACCCACTGATAAGCGCATCTTCGTCATCTCCAAGGCGATGCACCGTGGCTATACCATTGACCAGATACATGAGCTCACGAAGATCGACCGGTGGTTCCTCTATAAGTTGAAGCATATCATCGACATTGATGAGGAACTAAAGAAGTGCAACATTAATACCTTGGGAGCCGACCTGCTGCGCACAGCCAAGGTCTACGGTTTTACCGATTTCCAGGTGGCGCGTGCCGTCGGACTCGAGAAGGATTTGGGCAACATGCACCAAGCGCTGCTCGTAGTGCGCCGCCTGCGCAAGAGCTACGGCATCCTGCCCGTGGTGAAGCAAATCGACACGCTCGCCGCTGAGTATCCGGCACAGACCAACTATCTCTATGTCACCTATGCCGGCGTGAAGAGCGATATCAGCTTCGACAACGACAAGCGTTCTATCATTGTGCTCGGTTCGGGAGCCTACCGTATAGGCAGTTCCGTGGAGTTCGACTGGTGTGGCGTGCAGGCCCTTAACACCATCCGTCGGCAGGGCTTCCGGTCGGTGATGATCAACTATAACCCCGAGACCGTGTCGACCGATTACGATATGTGCGACCGTCTCTACTTCGACGAGCTCACCTTCGAGCGTGTCATGGATATCATCGAGCTTGAGAATCCCCACGGAGTCATCATCTCCACGGGCGGTCAGATTCCCAATAACCTCGCCATGTATCTCGATGCTGCCAATGTGCCCATCCTCGGTACGGCTGCCAAGGATATCGACCATGCAGAGGACCGGGCCAAGTTCTCGGAGATGCTCAATCAGTTGGGTATCAATCAGCCCGAGTGGAGCGCACTGACCAGCAAGGAGGACATTGATGCCTTCGTCAACCGTGTCGGCTTCCCGGTGTTGGTGCGGCCCAGTTATGTGCTTTCGGGTGCGGCCATGAATGTCTGTTCCAATAAGGAGGAGCTTGAGCGCTTCCTCAAGCTGGCAGCCAATGTCAGCGAGGACCATCCTGTTGTGGTGAGCAAGTTCATTGAACATGCCAAGGAGATTGATTTCGATGCTGTAGCCCGTCATGGCGAGGTGTTGGCCTACGCCATCAGCGAGCACATCGAGTTTGCCGGTGTCCACTCGGGCGATGCCACACTGCTCTTCCCGCCTCAGAAGCTCTATGTGGAGACGGTGCGGCGCATCAAGCGCATCAGCCGAAAGATTGCAGAGGCACTGCATATCAACGGTCCCTTCAATATACAGTACATGGCGCGCGAGAACGACATCCTTGTTATCGAATGCAACCTGCGCTCCTCACGCAGCTTCCCGTTCGTGAGCAAGGTGCTGAAGCTCAATCTTATCGACCTCGCCACGAAGGTCATGCTCGGTGTGCCGGTGGAGAAGCCGAACAAGAACCTCTTCGATCTCGACTATGTGGGTATCAAAGCCTCGCAGTTCAGTTTCAACCGCCTTCAAAAGGCCGACCCTGTGCTGGGAGTCGACATGAGTTCTACGGGGGAGGTGGGATGCCTTGGCGACACTACCAACCAGGCTTTGCTCAAGGCCATGCTCGCTGTGGGACAGCGCATACCTAAGCACACGGTGCTCCTCTCTACTGGTGGAGCCAAGCAGAAGGCAGAGATGCTGGATGCGGCAAAGATGCTGAGCAGTCATGGCTACGAGCTCTTTGCTACAGGTGGCACATCCGATTATCTGACTGCTAATGGGGTGCAGAACACACGTGTCTTCTGGCCTTCAGACGAGGGCAAGGAGCCGCAGGCGCTCACCCTGATGCACGAACACAAAATCGATATGGTGGTCAACATCCCGAAGGATCTTACGCCGCGTGAGCTTACCAATGGCTACAAGATTCGCCGCTCGGCCATCGATTTGAATATTCCGCTTATCACCAACAGTCGCTTGGCCAGTGCCTTCATCACTGCCTTCTGTTCGGTGAAGCCCGACGATCTTGACATCAAGAGCTGGGACGAGTATTAGTCCGTCCGCCCTCACTCTCTTTCGGAGCCCGCTGCCATAGCCCGTGCATGGACAGCGGGCTTCGCTGTATAGTGACGGCAGCAGACCATTTCAGTACTTGACTTCGTCGCTCTTTTGTAGCCTATCCATCCAATTTCGGCCGTCTTGTAAGCATACAAAAAATCCCAGGGCTATCCCGGGATATTTTCCTGTTTTCGTCATTGGGACACCCAATTCGAATATATTATCAGAGAGTAACAGCACTTGCAATAGAAGTAAAGAAAATCATAGGCAGGCTCCTGACTTCATCACATCTTTGGTTGGATGAAGTGTCATCATTGATTATCAGTTAGTTATAAGCTTATTTCAGCAATTGATGGTGACGCAATTACGAATTATGGAATGATATTCCTCCTTAACAGCCCGGCAGACAGTCAATGTCTTTGTCCTGACT
>Ga0256406_1002476_pt1 | contig 25922 bp, 23 predicted proteins | sample RumenRJG_03DNA_FD_185986 | JGI IMG/M metagenome (GOLD analysis project Ga0256406, IMG submission 185986) | Bovine rumen microbial communities from Lethbridge, Alberta, Canada - RJG_03 | ecosystem: Host-associated > Mammals > Digestive system > Stomach > Rumen | place: Canada: Alberta | collected...
GGTTTGCCGTCCGGACGCTGTCCGGTGTCAAGCTGAACGAGAACAGTCCCAGCCGGAAGCTGCGGCTTCTGGAGCCTGCCAGACACTATCTTGTAGAAAGGAGAACGCCGCTCCTCTCCGAGGCAAGCCTCGGAGTTACCGCGGTTAAATAAGTTTATGTCAGGGAGTTTTTTGAGAAGGCGGGAATCCCGGAAGACTTCCGGGTGGCGATGCCCCATCTCCGCTGCAAGCTGGTCGGGGACACAGCAAACAGCGACAAGCTGTCCGGTGTCCTGCATGTGAAGGAGCTGGATCTTGCGGTCGTGCCTTTCTACGACGGCGGAGACGGCGACGGAACCATCTATCTGCTGCCGGCGGAAACCACTCAGATCTGGAATAAGACGCAGGCAGAGATCGTACAGACGGCCCTTGCTGCGACTTGGCAGGCCTACCCGCCGCGTATGCAGGCCTTGGGCGACGACATGTACGCTCTTTTCGCTGGTGGAAAGGAGACAGATACGGGCCGGTATCCGTTTGGAGCTGTCGCCATGATGATGCCTGGCGTCCTCAAGCAGGCGGCCGACATCCTGAATACCGACTTCTTTCTGGTTCCTGAGATGCCGGATGAATGCCTGATCATTCCGATTCGCGGGGGCGTGGAAAATGAGGATCCGGACGAACTGCGTCAGATCCTGCGCCGGATCCATGCGGCTCAGTTTGCGGAACTGCCGTCTGATCTGATTTTGCCTGACGATATCTACATCTATCGTCGCGGCATCGGACTCACGATCGCGTGATCAAGCCGTCTGTCTCAAAAAGGGAGGAGGAGCCACAAGGTTCTTCCTCTTTTTTTGCTCTCGAAAATCCTACAGTTCCCACGCCACAAAATCCTACACTTTCCAATCATCACAGGTCCCGGATATAATTATCCGCCACAACGGAGATCCGGTTATGTCCCAGCGCCTTGGACGCCTTGATCATCGCCGCCTTATCCAGCTTCTTTCCCCGCTCGTCGCCGCGGCAGTGATAGACGCCGGACTGATACCAGTACCCCTTGCCGTCCCGGCCGCCTGAACGGAACTTGTCGTACGGGATCTTGTCGAGAGGACGGGCGTACATCTTGTAGATCGCAGTCGCGTACTCCCCTCTGTATCCATGGACATCCGCGTTGCCCGGCACATACAGCCACACCTTGTCATGCGGGGCCGTATTCTGCATCCGCTCGACGATCTTGTCCTTGTAAGGTCCGATAATCGGCGCGTAACGGGTCTTGCCACCCTTGTCGCGCCGCCAGCAGATAAAATACTCATGATCCGGAAACTGTGTAGCAGCGTCCAGCAGGGCCGTCAGGTCCTGCTCCTCCTCCGGAGAGAGCTTGCCCTGCGCCTGCTTAACCTGTAGGCGGGCGATCCTCTTGTTAATTTCTGTCTTCGCGAAAAGATCCCGTCCTTCCAACTTTTCGAGAGCGGACCTTCTTGCACCCGTTCCGCGGCAAAAACAGACAAACTCCCAGTTATTTCGTTCTGAAAAATGCTTGTCCCGAACCGCTGGACCCCGGCTGCGTTTGATGTCCTCTCTCCTGCGCTTCGGCAACTGGACAAATTGCGGATCGTCCGGCCTGATCTGATAGAGCTTACACAATGCCTGCCGCTCCAGATCGAGCGTCCAGACGCTCAGAGGCTTGCCGTCTTTCTCGGCCCCATGCTCGATCCGGTACGTCAGCCATTCAGCAACGTACTTTTCCGCAGCTTTCAGCGTCGTACACTCAGGATGCCGCTCCCGAACATAATTCAAAAAATACTTTCCATGCTTAAAGTAGGCTTCGTATGTGCTGTATGAATAAATTTTGTCCCGGTCTGCGCCCGTCAGCGCATCGACCTTCTTACTCCGGCCCTTACCGGCCTCCAGCATTGCGGTCAGCCGGCCATACATCTGATCCTTGAGATCCTTCGTATAAACAGACTGCTGTGTCCCCTTTTTCCTGTGTCCCATATATTACTCCTCTCATGGGTTTCCCCTGAAAATATATTGATTGTCTCCGGTAAATCTGTTAAAGCTAGGCGGCTTCCTCACTCGCGTTCCCGCGGATGATTCGGCTAACACTCTTTTTCATCCCTTGGAAGGAAGTCCAAGGCGGGTCTTATGCACGACCGATAAATCAACACTCTTTTGTATCAGCTTATGCACGCTGAGATCGGACATACGATCATGATCCGGATTAAGAGCAACCGGATGCTCACTGCCAATTTGTTTTCCGTCCCTGGCTATATATCTGGAGACGGCCCCTGTCGCATCTTGCGGGGCTCCAAGCTGTCTGTGCTCTCTTAATTTACGGACCAAGAGCTGATCCATCCGACTTTTACTAAGCTGCGCTATGGTTACGCCGCCCGCTCTCAGGCGTTTCGGACCGGCGATCTGCCCGGGGGCGATCCACGCACGCCCTCTGCTGCCAGGTCAAAACCCGGCTCATTCACTTCCAAAAAATCCTTTCCTTTCTTCTCTCAGGGTTCGTTCCTGCATTAAAAAAATTCCAAGTATGGTTTGAGCGGATCATTTGATCCAGATTGCTTTCAGTGCTTGCTGCCTCGGTGCAGCCGGTTTATTCCTTCTGTCTGTTCCTCCCTTTCCAAGATTCCAGATATGTGCCCTGTCTGATGACGGGTTCAGCATCAATATGACAGAAATAAAAAAACTCAAACTGCATCTGCGAACCTCATACCCTCCTTTTCCAAAATTCCCTGTTTACTCGTTCGGAATTTCTTCCAAACGCGTAAACAGGGAAAAGCAAAGGCAGACGAAACCCAAACGTTGCGGCAGCCAGAGGGAAAATAAAAAAGAAAAAGAGGCAAGGCGAGGCCGACAGGCCAGCTCAGAAAAACCATGGAGCGGACAGACGGAAGGGAGAGGCGGCCGGAAGGAAGAGATAGAGACGAAGGCCAGCGCTGCCAGAAGGAAAAAGGAAAGCCAGACCAGACGGACAGGCAGCCGAACAGACAAACAGACACAGTCCGGAGAGCCGGAGCCAAGAGGTGCGGACAGGAAGGACGGCGAACAAGCGCCCCGGAAGGGCCGCCAGAACAAGCAGGAACAGTCCCAAACGGGCCAGAAAACTGGACTCATACAAAATATTAGCATTGCATGAGAATTGTAATGGAATCCCGCGGAATTCAGCGCGAATCCAGAGCAAATTGTAAGAAGAAACCGACATAAACGTCCACGCAAACACATAGAAACGCCCCGCATCTGCACGGATAATCTCACGCAATCACCGGCAGATTAAACGAGACCCCCGGCAGACCTGTCCTACTCTCCCCCTCCGTCCCACCTGCAAAACTGCCGATCCAAAAACAAATAATCTGACATACTTAGGATAAATCAATTACAAAGAAAGGAGACATCACCGCAATGCCATTTGATAGCATCAAGGATTTCCGCACAAGAGCTACGGAAGAAGATTACAAAGCCCTCGAAGCATACATCAGAAGCCTGCCAAACAAGCAGGCCGACTTCCGTAACGAGAATTACAACTTTAGTTATTCGGCTGCGGCGGCCGAACTCAGGAGTCACGGCTATCTGCCAGAAACCAGATCAAAAACAGCAATGCCAGATATCGACGAAGAAGACGACATCATCATCCGCCGCCCCTCGCCCGACGACGAGCCCCGAAAAAAGGACACCTGGAGCTCCCACACCATCTGCATCAAAGACACCACTTACGCCCGATTCGAAGCCCTCGTCAACGATAACGATGACCTGTACAATAAAAAACTCCTCATGGATTATGTCATCCGCAAAGGGCTCCGGGAATGCGGGTACTAATGGAAAGGAGAAAACTCATGGAAAACGAAAACACAGCACCGGAAAAATTTGTGATCTATGACACGCTTGATTCCAACGGCAAGGAAAAGATCTGGAAGTCCCGGTCGATCAGCATCAGCACAGACATCCTTGCGCGGCTCAACAAATTAGAAACCGAGCATCAGCAGTACATCAAGAAGACGATCCTTGATGCCGTCATCGACCGTGGACTCAGGGATTTTGGATACTGATAGCCGCCGATCGGACTATCGCAGCCGAATAAAACCCCACTTTTACGTTGACCAATTCAAAATACACGGAAATGGGAAAGAAAAAACGGGGCCTCTGCTGCCCCGCTTTTTCATGCGCTCAAAATTTAATCACATTAACCGGCTTCCCGCGCCACATATCGAAAAAATCTCCCCGAATAACCATATACGGACTCGGATGTTCCTGCGCCCATTTATAAGCCATCGGACTCCCGAACCATTGGCTTTCGGTAAAAAAGCTGTTGTAGGCCGGCACATAGGCAACTTCAACGGGATCTCCTGCAACGTTGTTGCGGGATTTCAGCACGGAAAATCGCATCATCCGGACGCCCCGCTCCTTGCTGCGCTGTCTTGCGTCTTCCTGCCTTTTTTCGTCCCATTCGTCCGTAACGCCGATCCAGTCCCAGCCTAACAGGACGCCTGCTGTATACTCGACATCCCCGGACTCTTTACAGCTCCTGCTGCTGACTCCGCGTCCGTACTGCGGCCCGGCTCACACTGGACGCGACAACAACCGAGATGTTATTCCGAGCAGACAGGCTCTTGAGCGCCGTCACAGCCACGTCCACGCGCGTCTTCCTGTCTTCTAACTGAGCCAGACTTCACCGGCTTCTGGTTTTTCTGCATCCACACATGGACAGCGCCGCAGATATCACGGGCCGTCCATCCGGTCCACAACGCGGTAATCGTATCACAATTTATGTGGTTCTCGACAATGTGCAGGTACCCTCCATACCAGCGAAAATATTCGTCGGCGTAAGGCGCGTAATCCGCATACGGCACCTTCCGAAAATCACCAGTCTTCGGATCCCACTGCCAATACAGGACGTCACCGGCTGTATAGCGCTTCGGGACCGATCCTTCCGAATCCTTGCTCTTGATCCAATGCTCCAGGCTGATAGCTAATATTCCCCGGGCAAAAAACTCCTTGCGGCTCATGTCCAAGGCGAAATACAGGACATCCGTACCAGCCTCCGCAATGTGCTGCGCCATCGACTCCGGAGCAAACCCACCGCCCAATACCCGATCCAGCTCCGGACACGCAAAACCAGTGTTTATGCGGTAGCTCTTATGTTAGCCACGTTTAACAACTCCGAGAAAGTGTATACGTACCTCCGAGAATGTGTATACGTACCTCCGAGAATGTGTATACGTACCTCCGAGAATGTGTATACGATAGCACTTCGCAAAAATGCCCGCGAAGCCAGTGTTTATGCGGGTTCCCGGACTTTCCGTCTCGGCGGGTAGATATCGTAGATACTGTAGATATCTGTAACACCCTAGAGTCGGGATGCCCTTGCTAAGATCAAGGGCTCCCGACCCAGGGTAAAAGACAAAAAACCAAAGACAAAACCCTCCCGTAAAGGAAAAGCGGAAGCCTGATGCGTGGGTCTTCCGCTCTGCGGTTGGTCAGAACGTATGTTCTGTTGCTCTAACCGGAAGCTCTGCTGTGTTTTTCTTTACGGGAGTAGGTTTGGCCTTGGACTGCAAAATCCGTCAGAATGTATGTGCGATTGACTTGACATTCCGTGAGCGTTGGAGTAATATTACTTTAATGATGTTACAAACACTCAGGAGGAACAGCTATGATAGCAATGACACGGGATCAAGCTATTGCTTATATCAAACAGCAGACACCGGCCGCATTCCTGAAGCCGGCTAAAAAGCACGGCTGGGTGTGTCCTGTTTGTGGCAACGGCACAGGCAAAGACGGTGATGGGATTGTGCGGAATCCTCGTGATGGACGTTACACGTGTTTTAAGTGCGGTGATGTTGGCGGGGACATCCTGGATCTGATCGGGTTTACGTTTGGTCTGAAGGATTTTAATGAGCAGCTGGCGAAGGCCTGCGAAATCTATGGCGTGACGATTGATCGTTCGGCAGCACGGACTCCGACTTCCACTGTAACTACTGTAACTACAACCGGAGCCGGAGCGGACAGCAAGCAGCCGGAAGCAACAATCCAGACCTCGGATGACAAGGATAAGGCGGACAAGGCGGCTGTAGAAGCCTATCTGGCCAAGTGCCACGCTGCTGTCGGGCAGACGACCTACTTCGCGGATCGTGGCATCACGCAGGACAGTATTGACCGGTTTAACTTGGGGTACGATCCGGCCTATGATGAGCACAATGTTGGCGCTCATCCGTGGCAGGCCGCAATCATCCCGACTGCGGATGGATCGTTTGAGGCTCGGAATATTGCGGTTGAGGCCGATGACAGCGAGCACGGAGCCGACAAGTACCGTAAGCATGGTCCGGCTCGGATATTTAATGCCGATGTGCTGTCCTCAGAAAAGGATCGTCCGATTTTTGTCTGCGAAGGTGTGATGGACGCTATCAGTATTATCCAGAGTGGCGGGCAGGCAATCGCTCTGGGGAGCACCGTTAACGGAAAGCTGCTACTGGAGGCTCTGGACAAGATTGCGCCGGCCAAGCCTCTCGTGATTGCGTTTGATTCCGACGAGATGGGCAAGCAGCACGCAGCCAAACTTGCCGCGGAACTGGACAAGCGGAAAGTCCCCCATTGCATAGTTTCTGATGATTTTTACGGTGAGGCTCAGGCTCACGACGCGAATCAGATGCTCGTTTATTCGCCGGATTATCTCGCATTGGCGGTTAATACTGCCAGTTGGAAGGCAGAAGGGGTCGCGATAGATCCGGCCGAAAACTATCAGCAGAAGAGCGCCGGACATGCGATTGGCGCTTTGCGTGATGCGATCAAGGCTATGGCTGCCCGCAAGCATCTGATGACCTATGTTTCCGCGGAAATGGACAAGGCCCTTGGAGGCGGCCTGTATCCCGGACTGTATGTGCTCGGCGCGATCTCCTCACTTGGGAAAACGACATTGGCCTTGCAGATTGCCGATAATCTGGCGCTCCAGGGACAGGATGTGCTCTTCTTTTCGCTCGAACAGAGCCGCTTTGATCTGATGACTAAGTCCATCAGCCGCGAAAGCTACATGTACTGCCGGGATAATAAGCTTGATATGACCTTAGCTAAAAGTAACCTTGGTGTCATGGATGGACGCCGGTGGGGAAAATATTCTGCCGATGAAACAGCTACCATCAACAAAGCATTTGACCTGTATGCGGAATATGCGGACCATGTCTACATCGTTGAAGGGCTGGGGTCGATTTCCGTGCAGGACATCCGTGACCGTGTACGCGCCCATATAACCTGGACTGATAACAAGCATCCGGTCGTGTTTATCGACTACCTGCAGATCCTCAAGCCTTCCGAAGGTGACGAACGGGCGACCGATAAGCAGGTTGTCGATCATAACATCACGGCGCTCAAGCAGCTGTCGCGTGATTTTGATATCATCGTGATAGCCATCTCGTCACTCAATCGTCTGAGCTACAAAGATCCTGTGACGATGTCCGCATTCAAAGAATCGGGCTCGATTGAATATGGATCGGACGTCTTGATCGGCCTGCAGTTGCAAGGTGTCGGCAAGCAGGATTTTGATCCTGATGCAGCTAAAGCGGAAAATCCACGTCACATTGATTTACGCATCCTGAAAAATCGCAACGACCAGATCAAACCGGATGGCGTGCCGCTGGTCTACTACCCTGCCTACAATTGTTTCGTCGGAGCAAAAGAAGACAAGGCAGATGATTACGGCGCAAGGGAAGACAAGAAAGAAGATCAGGAAATATCTCCCGCGACAGTATTTAACACAATGCGGAGGTACTATATCCAGACGTCGTTAGACGCCCCGAGTAAGTGAAAATATCATAATATCATACAGACGTTGATTCTTGGTTAAAATAATATTATAATAACAATTAACAGATACTTATTAAATACTTCGGAGGCACGGTATGAAAATCATTGCAATGGCAAACCAAAAGGGCGGGGTCGCCAAGACGACATCCGTTTATAACCTGGCCTGGCTCAAGGCTCAGGAAGGTAATAAGGTGCTGATGATCGATCTTGATCCGCAGGCAACGCTGACCATCGGTTGCGGTTTTAAAGCCGGCGAGGTCCAGCCGTCGATCTGCCAGATGCTCGGGAGGCCGACGCAGGATCCGTATGCCTGCGGCTATCCGGTCAAGGCGGCGGGGCTCGACAATCTGTATCTGATCCCGTCGGACATTGAGCTTGCCGCGACGGAACTCAACATGACTGGCCGCATGGCGCGTGAACGGATTCTTGCGAAGCAGCTGGCCAAGTTTAACGGGGCGTTTGATTATATCTTTATCGACTGTCCGCCGCAGTTGAGCATCCTGACACTTAACGCCCTGGTTGCGGCAACAGACGTGATTATTCCAACACTTGCGCAATATTACAGTTATCGTGGACTGCAATCACTCCGGAGTACAATCGATTCCGTCCGGGATGACTTCAACGCAAATCTTAAATTGGATGGCTACATCGTGACGATGTACGAAAGGATCATCCGTGATCAGCGCGACCTGCTGGCCGTGCTGGCGAAGGACAACACCGTGCTCGGGACAGTGAAAAAATCGGTTGACGCATACCGCAACGTGCTCGATTGCCGTCCGGTCGTTATGAGCATGCCGTCGAGTGATGTTACTAAAGATTACAAGGCAATTGCCGCCAAAATTTAATAAAGGAAAAGGAGAAGAGCTATGATTGAAAGAGACAACAAGTTCGAGGCCATCGACGCCGAGATTCAGACGGAGCGGAAAAACGCGAAGGATAAGCGTACGGCTCTGGACAACCGGATTGCCGGAACCGGACAGACCAAGGTCATCCATGACAAAAACGGACGTGTCCGGCATGTAGAGGTGAAGGAACCTCGCAAGGTCCTGCCGGTTTACATCCCGCAGAGCCTGTTCGACTCCTTCAACGAGATTAACCGGGCCTATGGGATCTCTAACAGTTCCGCCATCTGCACCCTGATCCGGGATTATGTAACGGATAAAAAGGACGTGCTCAACGAAATTTAAAAAATATCCATGAAATGCTTATCAACCGTTAAAGTAATATTATAGAAAGCGTGAACTTATGTCGAATGAAGCGGACGCTATCTGGGCCAAGATCCGTGCGATCGAAGATGATCCGCAGTATCCCGTTAATATCCGTAACACGCGGAATCCGAAGGAAATCCGTGAAGAACTGATCCGCCTGCCGCATTATTATCATCTGCTGCTGGACCTGGGTGACAAGAGGTCGAACAACAACAAACTCCGAAAGAGCCTTAGCGTTGCGAACAGTCAGATTTCGGAAGAGGCCTGTGGAAAATCGTATCTGTCGGAGTTTGCCGAAGTCAGGCTCGTAACCGGTCACATCCGGTCCTGGACGGTCGCTATGTATTATTACGAGCGAGCTCAGAAAAACCTGTCTCGAATGGTTATCTCACTGATGGATGCCATTTTACAGACGCACGGTGACGCAAGCATCGTCTACGAAGGCAAGGATCAGTCTTCATATGCTCCTCTATGGGTTGAGATCGAATCACTGTCGCGCAGTTATATGCGGTGCGGCTGTTACCTTTCGGTTTTTGATTACTGTTCGGGTAAAGCTGCTGATTATCTCGGGATGCCTGAATACCGGACGACGAATCATGCGCATGAGGACATTGTGGCTGACGGGATGCCGGATATGGTCCGCACGGCGGTCCTGCGCCTGCAGCAAGCGACCGGCGATCAGCAGGAGGATATCTTGCGTGTATTTGTACCAGCGCCTGTGTATGATCCGGATGCGCTGGAGACGGCTTATCAGCAAGCCGTTAAGTTTTACCGATCTGAAACCCGGTCCATGACTTTTTTCCCGGGTCTGGTCGATCATGCTAATGCCGCTTACACACAGGTTATATTAAAACGTCTGGAGGATACCATATGGCAGAAAAAAAAGTTTGGAAAGTAAAAGACCAGACAAGCATTGAGCAGCAGGGGCTTGATCTTGGGACAGGGTCGTCAAACAGAGCGGCGGATAATTTTGTGCAGCAGAACAGTCCCATCAATAACGAACTCGCTCGCAATGAGGATCTAAAAGATTTGGGAGACGAGAAGACGAAACAGATGACGGATGTCCGGGTTCGGGGAGCTGTTGGTAAGCACCCTCCGGTGTACACACCGTGCCGGTTTTATTTTGATGCGAAGGTGGACTTGACGCAGCTTAATGCTCACGGACGATTCGAAGTGGCTCCTGTAGACCGGCGTGCTCATAATGCCATCTGTACGTTGTGGCTCAATGGCCGTCGGCGGGCGTCGATGAGTGAAGTGTACGCCATTATGTACGGATACAAACAGACGCATCCATCTCCGGATCAGCTCCAGAAGGCCAAACAGGCATTGATTAAGTGCAGTAACGTCTGGATCGAGGCCAGGATCACGGACGAGCTCAATTCAAAGGTAATTCGTAACCGCGACGCGTTAATACAGGCCGGTATTTTAAAAAGCCGGTCCGATAAGCTTAAACGCGTAACAATCAAAGATACGCTGCTGCATCTGCGTTTTGTGGAAACGGTGAGCGAGCAGGGTAATGTGACGGAAACAGTTGAGATCCTGGCAATGCCTGCTCTTCTTGCCTACAATCTTGCCAAAAACACGCTGATATCAATCCCCATGGATTATATCGGGCTTACGAGTGTAAAGGCGACGGACAAGTCGATCGCCATCCAGGACTACCTTCTGATGCGAATTCTGAGCTATCAGGCAGGCAGCCTGCGGGAAAATAAGATCCTGTACGATACAATATATCGGGATAGCGGACTCGAACGTCCGACGAATCGAACAGAATTTGCCCGTGATCGAAAAATGATTGCGGCAATGTTGTCTGAATGGCAGAGTAAAGGTCTGCTAATATCATACAGGGAAGTCAAGAAAGGCCGGTCGTATGTCGGGATCGAGTTTGAAGCTGTGACGAAGGATGCTGTAAAAGCAATAACGGGAGGAGGCAAGGAAGGAAAAGAGACGAAATCAAGATCAGAAAAAGAGGCTCACACATAAGACTTGGCTGGTCATGTGTGAGCCACGAGCGAAGAGATCAGAAGTTACCAATTCCCGGTCCGCTATGCTCCCGATCAGTATAGCAGGCTCCGGGGAGCAGAGTCAATCTGCAACTGAATTGAATAAGGAGGAAAGCTATGCTGAGAGGAATGATGGATAATGGCGGCGGCGGAACCGGACGGACATCGGCACAGGGCCAGGATCCCTTCCGAGCGGACGGAAACGGCGGCAGAGCGGCCAGAACAGCCGACAGGAGCGGATACAGCAGTGGCTACGATGCGACAACGGACTACGCAGCAGGAGACGGATATGGACGTCTGCCGGAGCCGCAGACGGACGACGAGCCGGAAGAGTCCGGAGGCGTGAATTGGTTTGCCTGGTACTCGATCGGATCAGTGCTGGCTGCCGTGAGCCTCTGCGTGTTTGCCTGGAGGGAGAGCCCGCACGCGGCTGGGATGGCGTTGGCCGGCACGGCGATCGGACTCAGCTTTATCCTGGTGCTGATGGGACGGAAGGTATGGGAGGCACATCTGGACAGGGACGACGCGTTGCGGGAACTCGGACTGTGTAGCAATAAGAATTACATCGACGACGCGAGAAATGAGCTGATCTATTATCGCGGAAGGACGCAGGCGCTGGAGAAGGAAGCCTACGATCTCAGGCAAAAGCTCACCGAGTCCTTGACACGAGACGCAGAGCACGGATCATTTTTGGATCAGTATCGCTCGATGTTTGTCGATCTGAAACAGAAAAAGGCCGAGGATCTGCCGACTGCTGATCCGCATACCGGCAAGTGGACGAGCGACACGGCGGAGAATATGAAGAGCAAGCAGGTGCGAGCGTTTGAGATGAGAATCCTCGGACACAACGACGAGGAGATCGCCCAGGAATGCGGGATTGGCCTCAAGTCTGTATCTGTGTATGTTTCCCGCGGAAAAAAGGAAGCTGAATCGATCGCCTGTTACATGGGCGGAGAGAATGAAGGAGACACTGAAAAAGGGTACGGCCACTGGGCTCTGATTACGCCCACGGACCCGCGCTATCCGGCAGCGCTACAAGCCAAGCAGCACGGACTCACGGGCGATCCACGATGGGAGACATTGTTCGGAGCAAACGATACGGACGCGGCCACGAATAACGCGCCTGACGAATAACGACACACGCGGATACAGACACGGATGCAGGCAGACATGGACGCAGGCATACAGGCAGACGCTCACACAGACGCGGCGCAGGCAGGCAGACAGGCATCCGGGTTTGCGGACATACGGACATGCATCCGCGTACAGGTACACACATACGTACAGACATACACACAGACACACGTACAGACGCATGCGGCGCGTACCCGCATACACGTACACAGACACATGAGGCGCGTACACACATACACACCTGTAGGCGTACACACATACACGCAGCGCCCGGACGCGCATACACGTACGCAGGCACACGTACATACGCGCATACACGTACGCAGGCACACGTACATACGCACATACACGTACACGCGCCTGTCCGTACCCGCATATACCCGCACGCAGACAGGCGCACCCATACGCGCGATAAGACTTCAACTAAAAAACACCTCGGAATCGGGACGCATTTCGTCTCGTTTCCGGGGTGTTTTTCTGCCGTTTTCTATGAGTTTCCGACGCTGATTTTCTTCATGTTCCGCTCGATACTCCGCGCCCCGCTTTCCGTCCGTCCGGCCGCTCTTCCGGACCCGATTTCTGAAGAGCCCCCGAATCCCCGATTATCGGGTAATTAAGGAGCAATTAACGGTTTAAAACCGGTTAAAACCCGGTTAATCCGCCGTGTTAATCGCATTTGTTAAATTTTAACGGTGGGGGAGTGGCCGTTTTAACGGCGTTTTTAACGATTTTAAGGCCGATTTCAGGGTCCAGAGGGTCGATTCCGGGCTTCCGGAGGCCGGAATCCGAAGCCGGAAGAGTAGTTGGCGAGGCTCGGAAGAGTAGTCTGAGGGAGCTTCCTGGACGCGGAGAAGCCCCCGCAGAAAGGATAATCCTTCCCACGAGGGCTTCCGTTCACCTCTTGTTCCAGGCCTTCAATGATCCCTTTTCGACCGGGCAGCCGTCCACGTCTTCCGTAAATCTCAGGCGCTTTGGCTTGCCGTCTCCCTGCTGGAGAGGCGTCAGATATCGCATCAGCTTGCCTCTGATGGATCGGTCGCACTCGTCGAGGAAGCATCCTCTCGTGCTCACGAGCGTCCGGTCCATCATGTCTGTCACGATCTTATCGCCCCTTTCAGACACAATAAAGTTAGCGATCTTCTCCGCGTCCAGTGTGACGTATCCGACAAAACGATGATTGTTGTACAGTGCTGCAAATTCCGACATGGTTCGTTCCTCCTTGATTCATTCCTGTCTGGATTCCAGACATGTGATTCGTTGCAGAAACAGTATGCCGGATCCCAGAAATCCGAAACGAAAAGGGCAGCCGAACCGCTCTCCTGCTGGCCTGACTGCCCTCCTGTCGTCTCTGTACTGTGTGTCTATATTAGCTTTCCCAGACGCCTCTCAGAATCTGCTCCGCCTGCTCAACACGCGCCTGATATGCGGCAGGCACCCGGATGTCCAGTCCGTCTTTCCGGCATTCCGGCGTCAGGCGGCTTGCGAAGTCCCACACTCTCCTGACCGTATTTTCGGTGCAGTGGACTGGGACCAGCCCATCGTCCGCTCTCGTCCCAACCTTCCCCGCAGCCTCCACGCGGACCGGAGCTGCTGTTTTCCTTCCCATTTCCGTGCTTTTCTTCGTAGTCCTTCTGGACGTTTTCGGGGTTGTCTTCTTGGCCGTACTCTTCCCTGTGGCTTTCTTAGTGTTTATTTTATCGGCTGTTGTGGAGCGTTTTCGGCTTGTCGTGGCTGTTTTTCGGGTCCGTGTCTTGGTTCCTGTTCCGGCAGTCTTGGACTTCACTGTCGTCTTCTTGGCAGCCGTTTTCCGGGTTCCGGTGGCCTTTTTCCGCGTCCTGGTCTTGGGCTTCTTCTCTTCTGTCGCCGTCTGCTCTTCCGTCGGTTCCGGCGTCGGAGTCGGACCGGAAGGAAAGTCGCTTGTGTCGATCCCGTAGAACCGCTGGACTTCCGGCGCGGCCAAGAGCTTGACGGACCCCAGATCTCCCTCGATGTAGAGGCCGTCAATGGAGCGGACGCGGCTGAGAGCAACGTAGAGCTGCCCGTAGGCAAAGATGGACAGACGTGGATACTTGCCCTTCTTTCCGTTTGACCCGATCGACAGGATCACCCTGTCAAACGTTTGACCCTGGCTCTTATGGATCGTGATGGCGTAGGCCGGTTTTAATGGCAACTGTACAAAGTATCCGATTTGTTCCAGATCGATGTCTTTTTTCCCGTCATAGAGTGTACGGACAACATACTGATGGACCGACCACTCGGCAGGCTCTACGTCAACGAGTTCCCCGGTCTCCTGGACTTTGATCGTTACGCCCCAGTCGTACATTTCCTCGATTGTTGCGTACGAGCCGTTGACATATTTGTCGCTGTTTTGGACCATGATAACCTGTGTGCCGATTTTGAGCCTGAGTTCGTCCGGCACGGGCTTATCTGACGCTGAGACAATGCCGCCAACTTCCGCATGATAAGTTCTGCATTCGCCGGGCAGTCTTTCTATGGCAGCCCGGTTAAGTGCTTCCGCGCTCTTGTTGCTACCGCAGAGGCAGACTGCCTCGTCTTGGCCAAATTTTTCCTTACGGGAATGTTCACGGAAGTAATCCAGCCCGGACCAGTCCCCTACCCTGACCTTGTTAAGGGCCGCAATCATTTCCGCGTCTGTCTGCCGCAAGGATTCCGTCAGTTCACAAACAACAAAGTCGCACCATTCCCATCCCGGAGCTTCGAAGGCGTATGCCTGCCCGACGTCAAACCCGTAGTGCTGTGACAGCAGCTCTTTTTCGTCTGTTGTCTGCTCTGCGCTTTCGGTTTTGCTCCTCTTGGCAAGGACGGGCGGGAGCTGGCAAAAGTCACCGACCACGATCAGCTGGATCTTGTACCCGTGTTCTTCGTAGATCCTCTGAACGCACTTAACGATGTAATCAAACGTATCCATCCGCAGCATGCTGACTTCGTCGATCACGATTGCGTCTGCTCTGAGCATTTCATCTGGCGGGGCCGGATGTCGCGTCCAGGCAAACGTAAGCGGGATCTGAAATGCCCGATGGCAGGTCACGCCTCCGATCAGGGTCGCCGCCAAGCCTGTTGATGCCGTAATCATTACCTTTTTTCCGCACGCTTCGAGCTCGTCAATAATCACACGGGTTAGGTAGCTCTTTCCTACTCCCCCGCCCCCCGTAATAAACACGTTCCTGCCGCTCCTGACGGCCTCCAGAGCGGCTTGCTGGCCCTTGGTAAGGGTCACTTGATTAGATGTAAGGCTCACTCATATCACCCTCTTTTTCTCAATCTACAGAGGGAGATTCCGGGCCTTCCTGGGCCTTCTGGGACTTCTCCTTCTGCGCTTTCTGTGCGGCGTCCAGTGCAGCAGACAGCTCCTGGATCCGTGCTTCCAGGTGCTCGATCTTTGACTGCTGATCCGCAATCTGCTTGTCGGCCTTTGCCTGCGCTTCCAGCTGTGCGATCCGAGCGTCCTTCTCGGCATCCTTCAGACGCTGCTCCGTCTCCTTGGTCTTTGCCTGCGCTTCCGCGATCCGTTTGTCGGCCTCACTCTGCGCTTTCAGGAGGGCGATTTCGGAGTCCTTTTCCGCCGCCTTGAGCTTCTGATCCATCTCTGTCTGCAATGCCTTGAGGACCGATTCTGCGGTCTGTGCCTGCTCCTTCAGAGCGTCATATCCGTCTGCCTTTTCCTCCGCGACTCTGAGCTTGTCTGTGAGCATATTGATGTTTTTCTCGCGCTCGTCGGCCAGTTGCTGCGCCGTCTCGGCCTGATCCTTCGCCTGCTGTACGTCCTTATCAGCCTGTGCTGCCGACTGTAAGGCCGCCGCTACGGTCTCCTCAGATGCCTTCTGGGCGGCTTTGGCAGCGTCCAACTGGCTCCGCAGGTCGTCGATTGTCTTATTCGCCCCGACAAGATCGGCCCAGTGATGCTCTGTTGCCAGTTTCTGGAAATTGGCGCTGACTGAGAGCGCATGCAGGTACGAATTGATAAGATCCTGTGCCTGTGTTTTGAACAAATCGATGTCGGCTGCCTGATCCGGCAACGCGGTCTTGGCCTGATCCATGTCCAGGATCTCGATCAGATGATCAAATCCCTGCGCCTGATTGAGTCCGTTTGCCTCGCAGTACGCTCTAAACTTGTCCGCCGCATCCTGCGCGATGCGGAAATTAGTCTGCTTGATCTCGGATTTCGGCTTCTGCTGCTCTGTCTGTGCTGCTGTTGTCGTGATTTTCTGCTCTGTTTCGTTCATATGCTATCCTTTCTGCTCGGCCTGCCAGTCCGCCGGGCCTCGTCCCCCTGTTTGCCTGCAGTATAGATCGGGGAGGCCACCCTTGTCAAGCGGTTTGTTATGCATTGTTATACGTTGTTACGTTATACATAACATAGGATAAGAGAGCGAAAACGGAGCGATCGGGCGGTCAGGCGTCCGATTTCGGCAGATCGGAGCCGGCGAGGGACGAAAAACGGGCATTCCTGGCCGTACGGAGGCGCAGTTGTGTAAGGATCGGCGGAGATCCGGACGGAGAGACGGTCAGGTCCGGAGGCGCGAGGGCCGGATTTTCCGGAAGAATCGGGAACAAAAAAGGCCGACCCACGAAGGATCGGTCTTCTTTTTTACATTTGCCGTAATGTAGTTTTAATTGTCGGAGTCTTTCGCTGCACTTCCGTCGTCCGGATCGTCGAGCCGATAAATCACTGCGATATACTCGTGCTCCTGCTTGTCGGTAAGCAGATATCGGATGAATCCGTCTGTCTCTGTGCTGGATCTGTCAAGGATAGTGATAGCGTCCGCAATGTCATCAAATATATTTCCCGTTTTGCTGTGCCAATTAGTTTCTGTGATGACGTCTAAGCTAAAGCTCTCTGCCGCTTCCTCTAAATTTTCCGCAGGAAACACGCGCTCCATCACGACCGGGGCAGAAATTCCCTCACGCTCCCACTCTTTCCTCCTGTACAGTTTTGCTCCGTACTCGTAACCAAGGTCTTCATCTTCATCTTCCAGATCGCCTGCTGGTTCACGATGTCTTGCTTCCGTTTTGCTTTTTGCTTCGTCCGCCCCTGCAGTCTCTACTGCTTCTGTGCTGTCATCGTCGGACTCATCGTCGTCCGGGCCGTCCAACCAGTCGTAGTATCTACTTACACTGATATAATAGCTGTCTTCATCAATGTATCCGTCCTGTTCGTTCTTGAGAAATTCCTTCTCACTCCAGTCGGACACACAATAATATCCATTGTCCACCGTCCAGGCGTATTTCCCGAAGTCTTTCGCGTATTTTTTCACCGCGTCGTCTTCATCATATGCAAGTACGTTTATTTTTTCTCCACTATTGTCAGCAACAATCCATTTTTCAAGGTCTTCGCCGGACCAAGCAATGTTCGCGATGTAAAACCATCCGTCGTTTAATTTCTTCGCATTCTCCGGGAGCTTGTATGCGTACAGGATGTCGGCTGTAACGCCATACACCCTGTGGCTCACCCGCGCCTTGTATTGATACGGCAGTTTGCTTGATTCCTCAAGTTTCGGACGCACTGGCCCGCTGATATCGTTCAGGGCATCCTCAACCGCCTGTTTTTTGATTGCGTCAAGCTCAATAGATTTCTCGGCAAACGTGTCTGCCTTGGGGCCATTAGTAACTCTGGCAACTTCCGCGTAAAGGCTTCCATCTCCATGGTAAAATCTGACAACCGCTACCCTTGTGTTATTCTTCTCGTCTGCTCTCAACATGTGCTTCATGATTGCTTTCCCTTTCTCCGCGCTTTATGCGCAATGCGTGGGCTTTTGTCCCAGCTGCCTTACGGATGACATGAGGCTGTTTCATGGATATCTCGGATATCTCATTTCGTACGGCGGTTTCCTCCGCCAGATACAATATGCCTGAAATCTGGCATCAGGTACACGGAGTCCTCAAAAAAGATTCTCACGGACGGAAGTTTTTTCTGTCCGAGGGGAAATCCGGGCCGCTTCCATAGAAGCAGGATCGGATGCGCCTCTTATCCCACCTGATGCGGTCTTGCGAACCGGCGCATATGGTCAAGTGGCAGAGAGCCGTCCATGCACGAACGCGTTAAAAATTCTGGCATACTGATAAGAGCAAAAGGAAAGGAGATCTGCAATGGCAAAAGCAGAAAATCAGGGACGCGCGTTCCGCAAAGCAAGAAGAAAAGAGCTGCATCTCAAGATAAAGCTGTACACTGGCAAGAAGCAGATTGGACTGGGACTCTTCCATTCCAAAGTTATCATGCGGCAGAACAGCGACGGTTATATCTATTTCGACACGAAGCCGGATCATCTATACGAGATCGCGGATTACAAGTGGAAGCCGAGGTACAAGACGATTTCAAGAGGTAGCACCGTCACCCTTGGCGGCGGATCGCTGAGAGGAAGGTCGCATCTGTCTGCCTTTGGCGGCACAAGCGGCGCATCCAGCGCGGTCACATCTGATAAAGAACTGAAATCCATAGCCATGCTGACGCTGCGGGACGTCACGGACGATAACAAGAAGGTTGTGATCGGGATCAAATGCAACACCAGGATCAATCTGAAGATCCATGAATTCCGGTTTGCTTCTGAGGAAAAAGCTACTGCCGACCATCAGTTACAGGCGGAAGAACAGAACGTCACACTGCTCAAACAGTACAAGGATCTCCTTGATTCAGGCGTAATCTCGGAGGAGGAATTTCAGGCGAAAAAGACGCAGCTGCTCAACAAATAAATCACGGAAATGGGAAAAGAAGAAGGCCGACCCACGATGGATCGGTCTTCTTTTGTGCTTGCTGCGATATTGTTTTGATATTGTTTCAGTATTCATTGATACCCGCCAGCTCCGGGTACAGCTTTTTCAGCTTCTCTTCCAGCGTCCCCGCCTTGGCTGCCGGAAGCGTGTCATAGAGGCGCAGATTGTGCTTCTTGATTCCGTACTCGTCCGCAAGTCCCAGGACATACCGCAGGCAGATCCGGTAGATGATCTCTGTCGGAGCGCAGCCGTAGACCTGGCAGGCGAAGATATGCCGCATCCGTTCCCCTTCGTCCGGGTACAGGGCCTGCATCCGCCGGCTTCGGAACAGGCGCTTCGCGACCTCGGCCACATACATGCCGGATTTCATGTAGAGATCGGCAAACGTCGCGTCCGGATCGTCGAAACAGCCCGGATTCTCATGTTCCAGCATGTCAACCATATCCACGACGACGCGTTTTGGTGTAAAGATCTGGTTGGAACGCTGCGCCGGGATATAGTCGAAAATATCGCCCTTCGCGTCGTCCCGCACATAGTCAGCCAGGTCTTTCCGTTTCCGTATGAACTCCTGCACGGCGTCGTCAAAGACCACCTCGTCAAAGAGATGCCCCGCGAAGTGCTTCTTCGTCCCGTCGTCAGCCGTATAGTCCCCGCCGTCCCGCAACATCCGGAACTGGTCAAGCGTGACTCCCTTGCCGGTCTGCGGATTCGCCGTCACTTCCCAGAAGACGTTGGCCGGAACCAGCTGATCAAAATTCGCCAGTGTCGTGTGCTCATCCCCGTAGGCCATGAGAAAGGCCGGTATCGTCCGCGAGAAGCCCCGCAGATGGTCTCTGACGCTGCCCTCAATGGAATTCTTCTGCGCGTTCAGCTTTTCCGTTTCCACGGTCTCGACAATCGTCTCGGCCGCGTCCTTCGCGATCTCCTCTTCGTGCAGCTTCTTCCGGATACTTTCCAGCATGCCGGTATGCTCTTCCGTCCGCCTGTCCTCGTAGGTCTTCCGGATCCGCGCAAGGTCCGCCTCTTTTGCTCCGGATTTCCGGGCTTCCGTGATCCGGTCGTCCCGTTCCCTCGCGAGCTGATTGTCCCGGATCGCGTAGGCCCCGTATTCCTTCTGCACCAGATGGTCCGTCTTCTCCCGGATCTTCCGTTTCAGGGTCTTCTGCGCGGACCTTCTGAGGTCTCCGCCGTATGTCTCCCTGGCTTTTTCAATCATCGTGTCGGCTACCGGCTTCCCGAGGATGTCCTGCAGTTTTTCCAGCTCATGTTTCGCCGGATCCGGGTTCTTCTCCCGCTCTTCGGCTGCCGTCTGGATGGCGTCATCCAGCCTGTCTTCAACGTCCGCGTACACCTTTTCACCGAACAGTCCGGCCGCCTTCCCGATCACCTTCTCCCGCGGGATGTCCACGTCTCCGTCAGCGTTAAGAGACAGGTCATCCGCTGTATCATCCGTGATCGGCACAGGCGGAAGCTGCTTCTTCGGCTCTTCCAGGGCCTGCATGCCGCTGATAAGGTCGATGATCTCCTTCGGAGCGCCGAAAACGCCGCCGATATTGGCAAAGAGGAAGTTCGACATAAAGCCCCGGTTGACCACTTCCTTCGCGTGGATGTGCCGCGGGACGGTCAGCACGGCCTCCGCGTCGAGGGCTACCATGGACCCGGCATCATCCTCCCCGTACACCGGGAAGAAGTTCAGGAGCTCACGCACGTTCTGCTTCCGGGCATCCGTATCGCCCCTGTCTCCGGCCGTTTCCGGAATCAAGTCGTTGGCAAACTGCTCGAAAATCGTCAGCGTACGGGCCGGATCAAAGTCAAAGATATAGGCGTCCGTCTTCCGGTACGTGCTGCCATCCGTTGCCGTAAACAGACACGGATTCTGCGCCCGGAAGGCTGCCTGCATATAGAGAGCCGGGGAAGCCATGTTGGACAACATGAGTACCGCCGTCCACTCGGGAATCGTGATGCCTGTCGTCAGCTGTCCGACCGAGAGCGTAATCGTCTTGTCGTTGTGCGCGATCGCGTCCCTTACCTTATCATACGACTTCTGTGTCTCTTCCTCCTCGTCCAGCTTCCCGTCTCCGGCAGCCAGGACGACCTTATATTTGCCAAATACCGGATGATCATTGAGTTTCTTAGCCAAAGCCCTGGCCGACGCGACCCGGTTCAGGAGCCAGAACGTGTGCTTGAGCTCGTCCCGGAGCTCCGGCGTCGAAAACGGGAACTTCTCGCCATTGGCCAGCGCGTCGAGGAACTTGTCTACATCTTTATCATGGACAAAGATCCCGCTCTCGTTTGTCGCAAAGAATTCATTAAGGTCAAAGGCATATTCCTCCGTGTCGCCGTTTAAGTCGATGCCCCGGCTGACCTTGTCCTGCACGATATCGGACATCTGATAGGTATAGAGGTGCATGGTCGGCAGAACGGCATACGGATTCTCCTCTTCGGCTGCCGGACTCCACGCCTGCTTTGCCTTCTGCTCGTCCGCATAGGTCCAGTTGTAGATGGCGTCTCCCGGGAATTTATCATTGGCAAGAGCCTTGAACGGCGTACCGGACAGATACAGGGTCCATTTCCGGTCAATCTGGTCAAAGGCCGTGTCCGTCTTGTAGGTATCGACGCCCTCGTGCGCCTCATCAACGATCAGGATGTCCCAACGGATGCCGCTTTCCTTGTGGCTTAATTCCGCGAGCTTGTCGTACTGCCCGCCAAAGTAAATCGAGCCCTTGAGGTCCTGGAGGGAAACGAACTCAATGCAGCCCTTCACATCCTCGTCCATTGTCTTCCGGACATATTCCTCCCGCGAGAGGACGTATTTCCGGTCCTGTACGCCGTCCACAGAGCTTACAAACCAGTAGCCGGACTGAGGCCCAAAGAAACGGGCATAGTCGCTGTACCACGAATTGGCAATGGCCGGCCGGTTGGTCACGATAAGGATATTCCTTGCTCCGAGCTGTCGGCACAGGTCATAGGATGACAAAGTCTTTCCGAACCGGGGCTTCGCGTTCCACAGGAACGAACCGCCCTCGTGAGAGAGGAAATAGGCCTTCGTCTGTCCTACCGCGTCGCTCTGCTCCTTCCGGAGCCGATACAGAAGGACCGGGTCCGCAGATGCCTGATCCGGCGTCCCGTGATTCTGCGCAAACTCAATGAAATCACATTTCGCCTGACCAGGCTCGATGCGGAACCATTCGGTCCCCGGCTTCCGTTTGACCCCGAGCCTTGTCAGATAGGCATGAAAGTCCTTGTCCGTGAACGTCCCGTAAGGCTCCGTCAGGAACGATGCCTGCAGCTTCCAGCAGACTTTCGGTGTCAGTCCTGCCGTATGGGTCTGCTCACGGATACGGGTATCCACATTCCGTTCCGTGAATCCGATCTTGGTCATACCGGCCAGAGACGGGACATCCGGCAGTGTGTAGGCATAGCACTGCGGGACGACTCTCGTGGCCGTCTGAATATGGATCGCTGCCATTTATACCATCTCCTTTACGTGCGTCTCGATGAAGTCGATCTCGTCCGCGGTGAAGCCGTACTTCCGGTAGAGCTGCCGGTCAATCTCCGGAACGGACTGCGACCAGTCGATGTCGGAGGAGGAAGTGAAGTCCTGAAGAGGAATCAACTTCCAAACTGGCTGATCATTATGCTGTGTCACCTTTAAAACATCCAGCAAAGCTCTGGCAAATTTTGTTTTCAAATACTTTTCTGCAGCCATCGCTTCATTGTTACTTCCAAAAGCTCCTATACCGATAAAAGTCTGCGTATATCCTGTGCCAGGCCCATTCACAACCAAATTACTAAGAAGCTCTCCAAATTGGCCTGCTCCATTTGCAGCCGGGCATAATACTTTCCACTTTGAAAGATTCTCTTGTGACGCATCAACATATTTTTTTGAAATATATCGCCACACGCGCTTATTCTTAATAAGTCCCAGAACTTTGACATCATCCGGATTTTTCGCTGACTCTAAGAATACGCCATCCATCTTCGTAAAGGCATTATTTCGGAATCGCTTATCTCTTCCATTAGACCCTATAACGTTTCGTAATTCCGGAAAATCATCATAAAGAACATCAAGATCGAATTTGGTCTGTCTATATACAATCGATGCCAAGCTTGCGCTCTCATTCTCTGCATGGCACTTTCGCATGATATCAATCATTTCCGGAAACTCAGAGAATATACCGATCGCCCCAAAATCTTTCATGTTATCAGAGTACGAAACAGCAATACCTCCACGGATAGGTGCAACATTCGGAAAGAATTTGGTACTGTCCGAATCATATTTCAACACTTTGAAATGTGGATCATTGAGCATTTTTTTATTCCAATCTTCCGGCGTTGATCCCGCATTAAACAAAAATCGAGCCGGATGAATCAACTCGACTTTTTCAGACACATCACGGGCCGCATCCATAAAATCATTGTAGACCGGCTTCGCGAAGTTTCCATTCTCTCCGGAATTTCCAAAGTCCTCATTATAGGGCGGATTTCCCAAAACGTATGTGAACAACTTTTTCTTTCCCATATCCGTATACTCCTTTACCGACTGAAACACGAGCGAATTCTTCCGCCTCCAGTCATAGATTCTGCATGGAACGGCCTCCGGCTCCTCATCCTGCTCTTCAGTTTTGTCCGGAAACAAGTCGAAAAAGCTCATCTGATGATACGGCTCATAGAGCCTGCCAAGCGGGACCGTATCTTTGAGCCCGTCCATCTGCCAGAGATTCCACGCGATTCGGCCCGCCAGCTTCCGGAGCAGCGCCGCGTCCGGATCCTTTTCCATGCATTCCCGATAATAGTCAAGGAACGTCAGCAGCACGTTTACACGGGCAAGCAGCAGGTTATCGCCTTGATACTCATAACCGTAGCAGGACTCCACGGCGCGGAAGGCCCACGTCACCCACTCGTCCGGGCTCTTCGCGTTCTCATTCACGATCCGGAGCTTCCGGTCCAGCAGACCGATCCGACGATTCGGCGGGACGATGATATCCCCGGTCGAGGCGTCATACCGGGACACGAGAAACGGAGCCTCGCCGCAGGTGATTTCCAGCCGCCGGGAATCAACGTACTGCTTCCAGGTCTTCCGTTTCGGGAACCAGACGGCATCTTCCGTGGCTGTCCAGGTATGATCCGGTTGCTCTACGTTAAAGACATCCTTCCGCCCGAACCAGTCCTCGTCGCAGTAATTATTCATTGCGTTGCAGAGCCAGGTCGGCGTGAAGACTTCCGCCTTCTTCCGAGTCCGGGCAGCCTGATCTTCCTTCGACTTTTCGACACGGGGCTTTATTAAATCAGTATGCCTTAAAAGTATACCGCAGTCTATCTGTTCCTTATCAGAGAAGCCGGAACCCAGATCCGCATAGGAATCTGTCGCCCAGATGATGTTACGGCCTGTCGTCTTGTCTCTCAGCAGCACGGGCAGGAGCGTCCGTACCGGATCCTGCATCAAGTCAATCAGTTTTGACATTTGTCTCCTCCGGCTGCGTCTCATACTCACGAATCAGCTTGTCCAGCGTCGGACGGCTGATCTTGAGCTTCCGCGCCAGCTCTGCCTTGGACCGGATATCCCGGCGCATGTACGCCTGATAGTAGCTGTCAAAGTTTTTAATGCGGACCGGCTTCCGGCCCTTGTAGACGCCCTTCTGCTTGGCGATCGCGATACCTTCCGCCTGCCGTTCCAAGATGTTCTGCCGCTCAAACTCATTGATAGCCGCAATCACCGTTAACATGAGCTTTCCGGTCGGCGTGGACGTGTCCAAGGACTCCTTCACGCTGACGAGCTGCACGCCTTTCTTCTGCAGCGTCTCGACAATCGTCAGTAGGTCCTTCGTACTCCGAGCCAGGCGGGAAAAGTCTTCCACGTAAACCGTGTCGCCGTCTCTGACCCAGTCCAGCATCGTCATAAGCTGCGTCCGGTCCTTCATGTTCTTGCCGGACACCTTCTCGCAGTACCACTTGTCGATTCCGTATTTCTCAAGCGCCGCCTTTTGCCGATCCTCGTGCTGATCCGCCGACGACACCCGCACATATGCCACTTTTGCCATACGTTCCTCCAAAAAATGAAAACATCGGACCCTGCATTACTATTTGTAAATTATTGTAGCATACGGGTCCCAGTTTTACTATTGTCACAGCTCCAAATCATCAAAAATAGAGCGTACCCTATTTTTACTACAGAAGGTCAAAAATCACGGAGATGGGAAGGGAAAAGGTCCCTCTCCCGTCTCCGTCGTGGATCAATCCGCTTTCGGTGCGCCTGCCTTAATCTGATTGTAGACAAACAGCGTCGCCTTGACGTCCTCAAGCGCGTCGTGAGCATCGTACTTGTAGCCGTAGTAAGCGGCTGCCGTCGTCAAACGCTGCCAGCGATAGTTTCCGTAGTATTCGTTCCAGTCACCGTAGATCTCCGCGAAGTCCAGCATCGGATCGGACACAGGGACGTTCCGATGGAACCGGATCCCGGCTGCACGAAGGAAGCCCATATCAAACTGCGCATTGTAGGCGATCAGCTCATCGGCCTTATCAAAGATCTGCTGGATCTCCTTCCGGCGAGCCTTAAACGTCGGCTTGCTTGCAACCATCTCCGGGCTGATGTGGTTCACACGCTGCGCATCCGGCCAAGCCTTACGATGGACCGGCCGGAAGTAGTCGTTGAACAGCGTGTTTCCGTCCCCGTCGATGATCGACAGCTGCAGGATATCATCGTACCGGGCATTTGTTCCGGTCGTCTCCGTATCAAAAATCACCTTCATTGTGATCCCTCCTTTTAAACAATATGCCAGATTTTCTGTCAGAAACGGCGCACACAGGCACATGGTCGGCCTCCCGCACGGACTTTTTCTGCGCAAAGTACGTTTTCGCTTCGTTTTCTTGCATATAAATAGTGACCCGGAAATTCGTCCGGGCAATCTTACTCATAAGGAGGCAACATATGAACGAAACCAACAGAACTCACTAGTACCCACAGGCAAGCCTGTGGGGTTGCCTTCGGGCAGCCAGACAGGCCTGTGGGGCTGCCTTCGGGCAGCCCTGAGTGAGTAGCCTAAGCCTTGCAACAGAGGCTACGTTGGATTTG
>Ga0256406_1002477_pt1 | contig 25919 bp, 24 predicted proteins | sample RumenRJG_03DNA_FD_185986 | JGI IMG/M metagenome (GOLD analysis project Ga0256406, IMG submission 185986) | Bovine rumen microbial communities from Lethbridge, Alberta, Canada - RJG_03 | ecosystem: Host-associated > Mammals > Digestive system > Stomach > Rumen | place: Canada: Alberta | collected...
GTCCTCGTTTAGAATCTTGCCAAAGACCACACCGCGCGGATTCTTGTTATAGAGGTGGGCTGCAATCTTCAGGCCACAGTCGCTCAGGGGATAGAACGGCAGCACGGTGACATCGAAATAGATGAGGTCTGGCTGATAGCGGTTGATAGCATCGAGGGTACGGTCATAGAAGTTGGTGACAAACTCCTGTGACGGCGGACAGGCACCGTGGCTCCAATCCCATTGGGAGTGGACACGTCGGTTGTCCCACGAGCCTTGACTCATGGGGTGTTGCTGCTGATAGAGCATCTGGGGGTCCAGTCCTTCCCACCATTTGCCCTTGCCGTCTTCCTTGGTCAGGTTACCGTCGTACCACACACCCGCCTTATCGCCTTCAAGGTCATAGCGCCTTGAGGGCTCGAACCAGGTCCACGCATGGTCGGCATGGAACGAGATACCCAAGGGTAGTCCCTGCTTCTTGGCAGCCTTGGCCCATTCGTCCAGGATATCACGCTTAGGACCAATATTCTTAGAGTTCCAGGGCTGATATTTGGAATCCCACAGGTCGTAATTGTCGTGATGATTGCCCAGCACAAAGAAATACTGGGCGCCACAGCGCTTATAGCGCGCCACGAGACTGTCTGGATTCCAGCGCTCGGCCTTGAATAGGGGGAGCACATCCTTATAGCCAAACTCAGAGGGGTGGCCATAATGCTCACGGTGGTATTTGTACTGGTCGCCGCCCTCCAAATAGAGACCGCGGGCCATCCAGTCGCCACTCCCCTCTACACACTGGGCACCCCAATGGGCCCAGATGCCAAACTTCGCATCACGGAACCACTCTGGTGTCTGGTGCTGCTCGAGCGACTGCCACGTAGGTTCAAACTGTCCCGTCTGCATCTGTTCGTGCACTTCGCTGACGGGAATCCGGTAAGTTTCCTGAGCCGTCATCGTCATCGCGCAACAGCCCAAGAGCATTGTTACTGAAAAAATCTTCATTCTATATTATTTTGTTGGATTTAGTTTCCGATACATCATTCCATAGACGGCACATGCCACGAAGCAGACAAGGGGCACGATGTAGGCTATCTGGTAGACCTGTGCGTTATGGTGCATGATAAATGCCGTGAACTGAGGTACGCAGGCATTGCCCACGATAGCCATCACCAGGAAGGCAGAACCCGACTTGGTCTGCTCGCCCAGTCCGTCGATGGCCAGGGAGAACTGCGTAGGATAGATGATGGACATAAAGAAGGACACGGCCAGCATCGCATAGAGACCCACATAGCCGCCAAACACCATGATGACCACGCAGAGCACCACATTGGCCAGGGCATAGACGGTCAGCATATGCTCGGGCTTGAAGCGTCCCATCAGCAGGGTGCCTATCCATCGGCCTACGAGGAAGGCCAGCATATAGAGGCCAAAGAAGGTGGTGGCTGTATCCTCGTCGATGCCGGCATACGTACAGCAATAGACCAGGAAAAGACTGTTGACCGCCGTCTGACCGCCATTATAGAAGAACTGGGCTATGACGCCCCAGCACAGATGCGGTTTCTTCAGGGCAGAGAAATCGATGAGCTTGCCCTTGGCTTCCTGTTCTTCATCGCCGACCTTGGGCAACTTCACCCACACCAGGATCAGGGCCACGAGAATCAGGGCCGATGCCAGCAGGAGGTAAGGCAGTTTCATGGAGTCGGTCTCCGTCTGGATATAGGCGTCCCATCCGCCCAGATAATCGGCAGGCAGGGTGTCGCGCGTAAAGTCGTTGCCACTGAGCACCAGTTTGCTGAGGAACATGGCCGAGATGAAAGCGCCCAGCCCGTTGAACGACTGCGCCAGATTCAGTCTGCGGGGTGCCGTATGGGCATCACCCAGCACGGTGACATAGGGATTGGCTGCCGTCTCGAGGAAACACATACCCGTGGCAATGATAAAGAAGATGCACAGATAGACGCCGTAGCTCTTTACCACGGCTGCAGGGAAGAACAGCAGGCCACCCATGGCGGCGATGAGCAGACCCGTGATGATACCCACCCTGTAGCTATACCGGCGCATGAACATGGCGATAGGGATAGGACAAACAAAATAGGCCAGCCAGTAGGCACTCTCGGTAAACGAGGCCTCAAAGGTGTTGAGTTCGCATGTCTTCATCAACTGACGAATCATTGTAGGAAGCAGGTTACTGCTGATTGCCCATAAAAAGAACAGGCAGAAAATCAGGCCCAGGGCCACTTTGTTATGTTTCATTCTATCTCAAGCTTTAGGTTTATGAAATTTTGTGGGCACAAAGGTAATAAAAATCTGCCAAAACAAATAAGACAAAAAGAACTTTTTATAGCACAAAATGAAAAACGCCCCTCAATGCGGGATGCATCAAGGAGCGTGTCGGAAAGGAAACGTGAACCTTCTTTAGAAATGCATACGCAAATCTACGCCAGCATGCAGGGGATTGCCCTGATTGGCAAAGCTCTGATTGGTCATCTGGCTGTTCACGAGGAATGTATGATAGTTTGTGTTGGTCAGGTTGCGGCCCCAGAAATCCACCTCTACCTGGTTCAGACGGAACATCAGGTGGGCGCCCAGTGTGGCATAGAACTTCTGGTACATGTCATTATTGGCCTCCCAGTAGGTCTTACCCTGTCCCTTGACATTGAAGCCCAGGGTGATGCTGCTCAGGATATCATCCTCTACATCGAAACGGTAGTCGCCGTTCACGCTGAACTGATGCAGAGGGATGAAAGGCACGTACATGTCCTTGTAGCTGATGAGGTTGTGCGCATTGTCATAGTCGTCATACTCCTTGAACTTGGCATGGGTGAAGCTGTAGGTGGCACCCCACATCAGGTGGTTGTCGAAAGCCTGTCCGCGAAGGGCCGTCTCCACACCGCAGCTATAGCTCTTGCCGGCATTGTCGATGATACGACCGAAGCCATAGTCGGCACTCATACGTGAGATCTGCTGGTTGCGGATCTGGGTATAGAAGAGTGCCACGTCGGCCTTCACCTTATGGTCAAAGAGATTCAGGTGAGCGCCAGCTTCGTAGTTCCAGGTGGTCTCTGCATCATAGCTGATCTGCTGGTCCTTCTGAGCCTGGTCGTCGGCCGTATGCTGCACCTTGCCGTCGCGGGGGAAGTTGGCACCCAGCGAGCGCATCTCCATCTGGAAGATATCGCTGAAGCCCTGGAAGTTATAGCCACCTGCCAGATAGCCCTTGCTCACCACGGCATAGACATTAGAACCATCCTCACAGAGGCGGTAGGTCAGGCCGAACTTAGGCAGGAGCTGGTTGGAGGTCTTCTTCAGGGACGACTCGAACGTTGACTCGTAGGGGATATTCATCACCATAGGTGCCGGACGACCGGGAATCGTCATGGTCATGGTGATATCAGCCAGGGCGCTGGTCAGGTAATCGTTCTTGATTTGATGATGCTCAAAGCGCAGGCCCAGGGTAGCCATCAGACGGTCAAAGAGATGCAGGTTGGACTCATGGAACACGGCTGCATTCATCTGAGGGGTACGGAAATCGCCAGGCACGCGGAAATTATCGAAGGTCATCTGATGCGTAGCGGGCAGTACGCGCTGCATCATGGCGTTGAGCATGTCGGTCATGCCCTGGCCAAAGCCTACAGGGGCATCGATATGGAGCCACTGGTAACTGCCGAAGACACCCGTGGCGTGCTGCCAGCAACTGGCGTTCTTTGAACGGAACACGATCTCCTCGGTCACGGCATTCATCTTCTGTGTCTGCTGCAGGCTCAGATAGTCCGTTGGCACATAGTCCTGGTCCATCTTCATGCGGTCCCAGAGGTACTGGTGACTGGTTGTTGACGTCAGCAGATAGCCGTTGAGGTCGTAGGAAACGGTCAGTCCTGTATTCACCATCTGACGACGATAGGTATTCATGAAAGTGGTAGAGGGGTCGGCCGTCTCGTCCTTGTCAGCATCGTAGGCACCATAGGGAAAACCGTTCTGGATGGTGAACTGATAGTCGCTGGTCAGGTCGAAAGTGAGTCTTGAACTGGGTTTCCACATCAGGCGCACCTTGGCTCCAGCCTCATCAATCTTGTCGTTGCTCTCGTTCAGATTGGTGTTGTGGAAGAAACCGTCCTCACTATTATAAAAGCCTGCCACCATAAAGGCGAACTTATCGCAGGGACGGTGATAGTGGGCCACCTCGGCCTTGCGGCCCTGTCCGAGGCCCATACCCAGACCCAGGTTCACGTCCGTGCCCTGATAGTTCATGGGGTTCTTGGAATAGATACGTACGATGCCGCCCTCGCTATTGCCACCATAGAGGGTGCCCTGAGGACCACGCAGCACGTCAACTCGGTCGAGCTGGTAGAAATGGGTGTTGAAGGCCGACTTCGACATCAGGGGAATATGGTCGTAATAGATACCTACGGCCGAGTTGTTCAGACGTGAGCCGATACCTCTTATATACATAGAGGAGGTCAGGCGACTGCCATACTGGGGCATGACGAACGAAGGGACATAGTCAGACAACTGGCCCAGGCTCTTCACCTGGAGCGTCTGCATGTCCTGCATGCCGAAGGCACTGCTGCTCATGGGCTGCTGACGAAGGAACAGACCCTCCTTGGGCTGGGCCACTACAACCACCTCGTCGAGGTCGATCACACGACTGGTATCGTTGACACTCTCAAAAGAAGCCTCCTTCACATTATCAGCAACCACCATGGTGGCCGACAACAGACAGAGGCTTGTTATAACAATCTTTTTCATCCTTAAAAAATATACCATAAAAAACTGGATGCAAAGGTACGGCGATCTTTGCATCCATGCAATCCCTATTTATGTGGATTTTTATTTATTTGCCAATAAACTTTGCAATGGTCTCCAGGCACTTGGCACTACTGATGGGCTTGGTCAGGAACTCATCACAGCCTACCTCAAGCGCCAGCATACGGTCGCTGTCGAAAGCATTGGCCGTCAGAGCCACCACAGGCAGGTCTGGCATCTTCTCCTTAATCAACTTGGTAGCCTCCAGTCCGTCCATTACGGGCATCTTGATATCCATCAACACCATGTCGAAACCACCAGCCAGCGCCATATCTACAGCCTCGCGTCCGTTGACGGCACGCTGGAATTCGTAGTCACGCTTCAGGATGTAGGTCATCAAGATGAAGTTACTGTCATTGTCTTCTGCTACTAGGATTTTCTTCATACCCAAACATGTTTAGTTAGTTAATTTGTTACAAAAGTAATCATTTTCCCTGACATTATTTGCATCTTTCATAACTTTTAACTAATTTTGCACGATAAGAATTGACAATCACCAATTATATTATAACTAACAACATGAATCTGAAGCTCTTATCTCTCGCATTCGCCTTATCAGCATCACTCGCTGGCGAGGCTCAGCACGTGATGGACGTGAATGCAAAAAAACTGGGAGCACCAGTACAGTCAACCATGTATGGTATCTTCTTCGAGGATATCAACTATGCTGCTGACGGCGGTCTCTATGCGGAACTGATTATGAACCGCTCGTTTGAGTTTCCCAACAACTTTGCCGGCTGGGACATCTCAGGAAACGTATCGCTGAAGGACGATGGTCCCTTTGAGCGCAACCCCCACTATGTACGTATGGCTCCTGCAAGCCACAGGGACAAGCACACGATGATTGAGAACCAGGGTTTCTTCGGCATCGGCGTGAAAGGTGGCGAGGAGTACCGCTTCTCTGTATGGGCCCGCGTGCCCGATGGCGGCAGTGCCAAACTGTGGATCGACTTGGTGGACAACGCCACGATGGGCGACGACCAGAAACTGGGCAACGCCAGCGTGGACGTCAGTGGCAAGGAATGGAAGAAATACACGGCTGTCATCAAGCCCAAGCGCACCTTTGCCAAGGCACATCTGCGTGTGTGGGGCGACAGTAAGGCAACGACCGACGTAGAACACGTGTCACTGTTCCCCGTCAAGACCTGGAAAGGTCGTGAGAACGGCATGCGTCAGGACCTGGCACAGGCACTGAACGACATGCATCCTGGTGTGTTCCGCTTCCCTGGCGGCTGTATCGTGGAAGGTACAGACCTGGAGACACGCTATCAGTGGAAGAACACCGTGGGACCTGTAGAGAACCGTCCCCTGAACGAGAACCGCTGGCACTACACCTTTACAGGACGCTACTTCCCCAACTACTACCAGAGCTACGGACTGGGCTTCTTCGAGTTCTTCCAGCTCTGTGAGGATTTCGGTTGTGAGCCCCTGCCCGTCATCTCATGCGGCCTGAGCTGTCAGTTCCAGAACCCAGACCCCACGAAGCCAGGCGTACACGTACCTGTAGACCAGCTTGACGAGTATATCCAGGATGCACTCGACCTGGTGGAGTTTGCCAATGGCGACGTGAACACCAAGTGGGGTAAGGTGCGTGCCGATATGGGACATCCCGCTCCTTTCAACCTGAAATTCCTGGGCGTGGGCAACGAGCAGTGGGACTACGACGAGAAGCACGGCGGCTATGGTCCTGTGTTCACCGAACGCCTGAAGAAGTTCAGCGACGCCCTGCGTGCCAAGTATCCCAACCTGAAGCTCATCGGCACCACTGGTCCTAACAGTGAGGGCTGGGACTTCGACCTGTTGCAGCCTCGCATGAAGGAACTGAAGGTGGACCTTTACGACGAGCACTATTATCGTGACGAGAAATGGTTCCTGAGCCACGGCTTGCGCTACGACTCATACGACCGCAAGGGTCCGCGTGTCTTTGCGGGGGAGTATGCTTGTCATGGACGTGGCAAGAAATGGAACCACTACGAGACCTCACTCTACGAGGCAGCACATATGACTGGTATCGAGCGTAATGCCGACCTGGTGCACATGGCAACCTACGCTCCCCTCTTCGCACATGTGGAGGGATGGCAGTGGCGTCCGGATGCTATCTGGTACGACAACCTGCGCTCTTTCAAGTCCGTCAGCTACTATGTACAGCAGATGTTTGCCATGAACAAGGGTACCAACGTGCTCCCGCTCACCATGGACAAGAAGCCCGTTGCCGGTCAGGAAGGACAGGACGGTCTGTTTGCATCAAGTGTCTTCGACAAGACCACAGGCGAGATTATCGTCAAGGTTGTGAACACCTCTAAGCAGGCTCAGCCTGTCACATTGAACCTGCAGGGTATCAAGGGCAGTCGCACCGCCGAGACCCTGACACTGAGCTGGAGTGGTTCGATGGACGACGAGAACACGCTGGATCAGCCAGAGAAGATTACGCCAAAGACGGGCAGCATCGGTTGCACAGCCGACAAGAAGCAGACAGTACTCAATGATGAGTTGCCAGCCATGTCGTTCCGCATCTACAAAATCAAGAAGTAACCGCTGACAAGCAATCAATAAAAAGCCTCCAGCCCTGGCATCACAGGACTGGAGGTTTTTTCTGTCTGTCTGGAAAACCTATTCTTGTATCAGGGCGTCAAACTCATCCGGTTTTCCCACGATATTAAACACGCTCTTCAGCAATTGCTTGCGTCGCGAATACAGGTTCTGGGGCGTGATATCCATGAAGGCGGCAACCTCAGAGAGGGCGAAACGCAGACGGATGAGCATGCAGATACGATAATCGGTATCTTTCATGTTGTGGTTGGGGTCAACCTTCTTCCTGAAATCAGGCAGGTACTCGTCGACCGCCATTTCAAGCGCGTTCCAGTCGTCCCTCGAAATACTTTGCAGGGGATGCTTGCCCAAGTCCCTGAAACGAAGGTAGACATCCGACTCGTAGATTCTGTTCTCCTGTATTCCGTTCTCCTGAGAATCCTGTTGCTGGGGTTTCTTCTTCCGCTTCAACAGGAAACCAGCGACACCCAGGAGTGCCAGAAAGACCAGTCCGCCTACAACCCAGATGAGACCACCTGCCGACTCCGTTTTCTCTTCCTGGAGCAGAAGGGCCTGACTGTGTACCCTTGCAAGCAGATGACGGTCGCAGTCCGTTGCCGTCGTATCAGCACAAGCCTCAGCCTTCTGAAACTCATCAAGAGCCTGACTCACCTCCCCCATCTCGGCATAGGTCCGCGCCAGGATATAATGGCCCAACATCTGTTCGTTGGGCGTACCATGCCCATCAAAGTATTCACTCAGACTAATCGCCAATGTATCACCAGGCACCAGGATATCGTCCTGCTGCTGATGATTCCCGCATCCCAGTGACAAGAGAGAGAGACAGGCGAAAATGATGGCGATGAATCTGTGCACGATACCCTGTTTTGAGCGTTAGTAACTGGCAGTACAGGGAATACCCATGGCTATCACACGGTCGCGAATGGCATCCAGCTCCTCATGAGTAGCTTTCTGAAGCAGACGGTCAGGCGTCTCGCGGTCTATTGTATAGATCATCACCTGACTGGGTGCTATCTGCCTGACGGCCTCCAGCCAGGGACCTACATACGCCTCACCCGTATTGTCACTATGGTCGCCCTTCATAAACATGGTCTGGATAATCACATGACTATTGAAGCGCTTCAGGTCCTCTATCACCTGGTTGACATCATAGTGGCCACAAGGACGGTCCACCTTATTAATATATATAGGGTCGATGGTATCCAGTTTCAGTATGTTATTGTCCACACGCATCAGGGCATCATGGACAGCCTGACGGTGAATCATCGTCGAGTTACTGAGCACAGAGACCTTGGCATTGGGGAAATACTTGTCGCGCAGACGCAGCGTATCATCGATAATCTCAGGAAACTCAGGATTGACCGTTGGTTCACCATTGCCTGCGAAAGTCAGCACATCTGGCGCAGGTCCGTTGGCCAGCATATCCTTCAGTTTAGCCTCGAGTGCCTCGGCCACCTCCTGACGACGAGGCATTGGTTTGGTGGGACGATGATCAGCGTTGAAACCACATTCACAATAGATGCAGTCAAACGAGCACACTTTGCCATCGGCAGGCAAGAGATTGATACCCAGCGAGATGCCGAGTCGGCGACTATGAACAGGCCCGAAAATGGGCGAAGGATAGATGATTGTTGACATAATTGATGCAAAAGTACGCAAAATATTTGTAAGTTCCAAATAAATTCCGTACCTTTGCACCCGCTTTTCGGAAAATCCGATGCATTCGACGACGCGATTCGTTGTGATTAAGGCGCTGAGCGTGGGAAGAATGTTATGGCAACAACTTATTAATCATCAAATTACAATTATGTATCTCGATCACGCAAAGAAAGAAGAGATCTTCAACGAGTTTGGCAAGGGCAATACCGATACTGGTAGCGCTGAGAGCCAGATTGCACTGTTCACCTATCGTATCAAGCACCTGACTGAGCACCTGAAGCAGAATCACAAGGATTTTGTTACCGCTCGTTCACTGACCAAGATGGTAGGTCGTCGTCGTAAGCTCCTGAAGTACCTCTACGTCAACGATATCAATCGTTATCGTGCTATTGTGAAGGCTCTGGGTCTGCGTAAGTAATCCCACCTCACAAGGAGAAAAACAAGCCCCGCCAGTCATCAGATTGGCGGGGCATTTTTTTATTTTCTTATCTCGTTGAGCGGAATCATCACAAAATCCCGCTCCTCCATCAATGGATGAGGGATTTTCAACCCTGGCTCATCCATATGGAGATCGTCATAGAGCAGGATATCGATGTCAATGGGGCGATCGTGGTAGATGGGAGGTCTGAGGTCTGAAGGCTGAAGGCTGAGGTCTGAGGGGCGCTCCGTGGCATGTGCCTGCGTCTTGCCCAACAGATGTTCGATACGCTGATTGGCAGTCAGGACATCATAGGGTGAAAGGGATGTCTCCACAAGAATCACAGCATTGACGAACTGGTTATCTGACTCATACCCCCATGGTTCGGAATAGAAAAAAGCAGACTGGCGCACCACGGTGCCAATCTGCTCATTTATCATCGAAATGGCTTTGCGCAGGTTTTCCTCCTTGTTTCCCAAATTGGAACCAAGTCCCAGATACACCTGATGCAAATTCTCAATTATCAATTCTCAATTATAATCAATCGTCCACTACCAACATGGCATCGCCATAGCAACCGAACTTAAAGCCGTTCTTGATAGCAATCTTGTAGGCCTCAATGGTCAGCTCATAGCCAGCGAAAGCGGCAGTAGCCATCATCATCGTTGACTCTGGATGGTAGAAGTTAGTAATCACTGAATCAGCCAATCCGAAGTCGTAAGGAGGGAAGATAAACTTATTCGTCCATCCGCTAAACTCCTTCAGCATGCCATCCGTACCTACAGACGACTCCGTAGCACGCATCGTGCTGACACCAACGGCACAGATATGATGACCCTCCGTCTTAGCACGGTTCACAATCTCGCAGGTCTCTGGAGAAATCTCAACCTGTTCGGAGTTCATCTTATGCTTGGTCAGGTCTTCCACCTCAATAGGATCAAACGAACCAAGACTGCAGTGAACGGTGAGGTAGGCAAACTGATAGCCGCGGATTTCCATCATCTTCATCAGCTCACGACTGAAGTGAAGACCAGTGGCAGGTGCCGTCACAGCACCCTCGTTCTTTGCGAAGATCGTCTGGAACTGTTCCATATCATCTGGTTCAGCCTTACGACGGTCTACGATATAGCGAGGCAGAGGAGCCTCACCCAGGGAGAACAGTTCGCGTTTGAACTCATCGTGAGGACAGTCATAGAGGAAACGCAGCGTACGTCCACGACTGGTTGTATTATCAATGACCTCAGCCACCATGGGACCCTCGCCGTCAAAGAACAGCTTATTGCCGATACGGATCTTGCGTGCGGGCTCTACCAGCACGTCCCACAGACGCAGCTCCTCATTGAGCTCGCGCAGCAGGAACACCTCAATCTGAGCATCAGTCTTCTCCTTAGTACCATAGAGACGAGCAGGGAAAACCTTTGTATCATTAAATATAAAAGTGTCTCCTTCATCGAAGTAATCAAGCAGGTTGCGGAATGTCATGAACTCCTCAGTATCGTTGCCATCAGCATCCTTCTTGAAGATTTCAATCTTCCCGCTCTTACGGTGCACCACCATCAGTTTACACTGGTCGCGGTTGTACACGCGATCAACAGTACCGTCCTCATTCTCAAAAGCACGGTGAGGCGGGTAAAGAGCCACCAACTCCTCAGGTAGTTTGAATTTGAATTGTGATAGTTTCATATATTATACAATAACTTTTTATTTGTTAATATGTTACTGTGTCTTTAAAGATGGTATTTTGTCTTCCAGCCATGCAGGGAATTCATCCAGTGTCAGACAGTCCTCTATGCGTACATCGCCCAGACGGGTACGACAGAGAGCTGTCAGGAAGGCACCACTTCCCAGTGCCACGCCGATATCACGGGCCAGGGAGCGGATATAGGTACCCTTTCCACAAGCCACACGGATGCTCATCTGCATCGTCTCAGGGTTGAAATCAGTCAGTTCTATCTCATCGATATGAATCGTCTTTGCCTTCAGTTCCGCCTCACTGCCCTGACGTGCCAGTGTGTAGGCACGATGTCCGTCGACCATCACAGCCGAATAGATAGGAGGCACCTGCTGGATATCGCCAACAAACTGTGGCAGCACACTTTCTATCAGCTCGCGAGTGATATGACGCGTGGGGTAGGTCATGTTCACCGTATGCTCAAGGTCGTAGCTTGGTGTCGTAGCTCCCAGTTGCAGCGTAGCCGTATATTCCTTTGAAGCCAGTTGTAGAGACTCGATACGCTTAGTAGCCTTTCCCGTACAGAGAATCAGCACACCTGTAGCCAACGGGTCGAGCGTACCGGCATGGCCTGTTTTCAGTCGCTTCACATGCAACGCCCTCGACAAGCGGGTACGAACATAAGCCAGCGCGCCGAACGACGACATCCGATAGGGCTTATTGATATAGATAAATTCGCCTCCGTGGAAATCCATTAGCCAACCAGACTATAGGTGATAGCAACCAAGCCTACGATGGCACAGTAGATGCCGAAGTAAACCAACTTACCTTTCTTCACGATATTAATCATCCACTTACAAGCCAGGCAACCACTGAGGAATGCTGCCACAAAGCCGATAGCCATGGGCAATGCGCCAACACCGCCAAAAGACTCCTCGCCCTTTGCAAACTTCATCACAGAGAGCAGGGCCTGACCCAGAATAGGCGGAATCACCATCAGGAAAGAGAACTGCGCCAGCTTTTCCTTCTTATTACCGAGCAGCAGACCTGTAGCGATGGTGCTGCCTGAACGCGACACACCAGGCAGTACGGCGATGGCCTGTGCGATACCGATAATCAGGGCATCAAGCCATGAGAGATGATCCTTCTGACGAGGTTTTGCGAAATATGTGAACGTGAGTAGCGCTGCCGTCACCAGCAGACAACAGCCCACCAGCAACAGATTACCAGTGAACAACTCCTCAATCTGGTCCTTGAACAAGACGCCCACAATACCTACAGGAATCATAGATACCACGATATTCAGCACATACTTCGTCTCTGCGTTCATCTGGAATTTGAAGAGACCACGCATAATCCAGTCGATCTCACTCCACAATACCACCAGTGTAGACAGTACGGTAGCTACGTGAAGCATCACGTCAAACGTCAGGTTCTCTTCAATCTCAACACCCAGCAGCGCATTGCCAATCTCCAGATGGCCACTGCTGCTCACAGGCAGATATTCTGTCAAACCCTGGATGATACCCAGGATCAATGCTTGCAACCAATCCATATCCGATTACTTACTTTTGTGCACCACGGCATAAATCATTGAAACGAAACCAAACAGACACACCAGCGGAGCCACCTTGATACGGCGTGCGCTGAAAATATCGGGGTTATATGCCTGATCAGTAGAACCGTCACCAGCCATCAGGATGAATCCGATGACAACGATAACCATGCTAATGGCCAACAGGATGAAATTCATTCGTCCGAATGCAAAATCTTTCTTATCCATTTATATATATAATTCTTTACTCTTAACTCTAAATCTTATACAGTTCTCCAGCTGTCATGCGCAGGAACTTATTCACAGACAACAGCGTGCAGAATACGGTGATGACGAAGCCGAACACAAAGACTGCAGCAGCAGTGATTGCCAGTTCACGCCACGTCATAATCTCCTCAACATGAGGCATGAAAGGCATCAGCATATAGATGATACCACCCAGAAGCGCGCAAGTCAGCAAGGCAGAGATAACACCCACCACAACAGCCTTCTTCAGGAAAGGCCTGCGGATGAATCCCCATGACGCTCCCACCAGTTTCATGGTGTGAATCAGGAAACGGCGAGAATAGATGCTCAACTGGATAGAGTTGCTTATCAGCGTATAACATATAAATATAAGTAGTACCGACAAGCCCAGCAACGCAATGCTGACAGGTTCCAGAATACGGTTCATACCGTCAATCTCATCCTTGGTATATGCCACATCCACCACTCGTTTATCCTTGAGCAGTTTCTTTACAATCACAGACAGCGAGTCCGTATTGGCATACTCGGCCTCCATGGTCACCGTGAGTTCAGGTGAGAAAGGATTGCTGCCCGTAAACTCCGTAGGATCGATACCCATCTCTTCCTTAGCCATCTTCAGGGCCTCCTCACTGCTGATGAAAGCCACCTGATGCGCATAGGGCTTCTTTTGAATCATCTTTCCCAAGGCAACACCATCCTCCTTGGCTATCGTATCACCAAGGATGACGCTGATCTCCACGTTCTCCCGTAAGTTCTTCTGTAAGTTGTGAGCTGTCAGTACAGAAAGCATGACCAAACCCAAAAGTGTCAGCACCATCGTGGTACTGATACACAAGGTCACCATCTGCAGCCCGTGCCGACGTTTCTCCAGATTCCTGCTTTTTCTCATTTAAATAAGAGCCTATGAAGGCAAATTCGTAAAATAATTCTGCAAAGGTACTATAAAATGGTATAACAGCAAAACGTTTTAAGAATTATTTGCATTCATCTTTTGATATGAGATAGCATTTTGCGATATATCAAAAAATAATTGGCTTTTCATCACCATTAATTCACAAAACTTTTGTACCTTTGCAGCCCAAAACATATAACGTTATATAGAAATAGGTATGGCTGAAGTTAAAAAGATTAAGACTGCATTGATTTCCGTATTCCACAAAGATGGATTGGATGAGTTATTGAAGAAGTTGAACGCTGAAGGCGTTAAGTTCTTGTCTACTGGTGGTACCCAGAAGTTTATCGAGGAGCAGGGCTATCCCTGTCAGAAGGTGGAAGACGTGACCACTTACCCCTCTATCCTGGGCGGCCGTGTAAAGACCCTGCACCCAAAGGTATTCGGAGGTATCCTGGGACGCCGCGACAATGAGGGCGACCGTGAGCAGATGGCAAAGTACGAGATTCCTGAGATCGACCTCGTTATCGTTGACCTGTATCCTTTCGAGCAGACCGTAGCAAGCGGTGCCAGCGAGGCCGACATCATTGAGAAGATTGATATTGGCGGTATCTCCCTGATCCGTGCCGGAGCCAAGAACTTCAAGGACGTCGTCATCGTACCCTCTAAGGCTGAATACAGTGTATTGCTCGATATCCTGAACAAGAAAGGCGCTCAGACTGACATCGAGGACCGCAAGATGTTTGCAGCCCGTGCATTCGGCGTGAGCAGTCACTACGACACAGCCATTCACGGTTGGTTTACAGCCAACAAATAAGAAGAGACACATTTCGTAATCTTAAATTTTCAGAATGGGATTTTTTAGTTTTAGACAAGAACTGGCCATGGACCTTGGCACGGCCAACACGATTATAATCAGTGATGACAAGATCGTGGTAGATGAACCATCTGTGGTGGCACTCGACCGCCGTACGGACAAGATGATTGCCGTAGGACAGATGGCCAAGATGATGTATGAAAAGACACATGACAATATCCGCACCATCCGTCCTCTTCGCGACGGTGTGATTGCCGACTTCTCTGCCTGTGAGCAGATGATGCGCGGCCTGATCAAGATGGTGCACACAGGTCATCATTTCTTCTCACCCTCCCTGCGTATGGTGATTGGCGTGCCCAGCGGTTCTACTGAAGTGGAGCTGCGTGCTGTGCGCGACTCTGCCGAGCATGCCGACGGACGTGACGTCTATCTGATTTTCGAGCCTATGGCAGCAGCCATCGGTATCGGCATCGACGTAGAGGCCCCCGAGGGTAATATGATTGTGGATATCGGTGGTGGCTCTACCGAGATTGCCGTCATCTCACTGGGCGGTATCGTATCCAACAATTCCATTCGTACTGCAGGCGACGACCTGACAGCCGACATTCAGGAGTATATGTCTCGTCAGCACAACGTGAAGGTATCTGAGCGTATGGCCGAGCGTATCAAGATCAACGTAGGTTCTGCGCTGACCGACCTGGGCGACGAAGGTCCTGAGGACTATATTGTCCACGGTCCTAACCGTATCACCGCCCTTCCTATGGAGGTTCCCGTGTGCTATCAGGAGATAGCCCACTGCCTTGACAAGACGATTGCCAAGATTGAGAACGCCGTGCTCTCTGCCCTGGAGAACACACCCCCTGAGCTGTATGCCGATATCGTGAAGAACGGTATCTACCTCAGCGGTGGCGGTGCCCTGCTGCGTGGTCTGGACAAGCGTCTGGAGGACAAGATTAATATTGAGTTCCACGTGCCCGAGGATCCTTTGCATTCAGTAGCAAAGGGTGCCGGTATCGCACTGAAGAACGTTGACCGTTTCTCATTCTTGATGAGATAGGATGCACAACCTACTGGCATTCCTTAGCAAATACTACCACTGGCTCATCTTCCTTTTACTGGAAGTGGTCAGTGGTGTGATGCTGTTTAAATACAACAGTTATCAGGGTAGCGCATGGACTTCGTCAGCCAACGCAGTGGTCGGCAAGGTCTACGAATGGCAGTCGGGCATCGAGCATTTCTTCTCCCTCTCCCAGAGCAGTGAGCAACTGACCCAGCGCAACCTCTTCCTGGAGGAAGAAGTGCTGCAGTTGCGCAGGAGTCTGGCAAAGGCTACAGCCGACTCTTCCTGGTTCCAGAAGCACGAGACGGCACACCTCAGCAAGTATTCACTGATACCCGCCAAGGTGGTGAGCAATTCCATTCATAAGAAAGACAACCTCATCACCATTGACAAAGGCAGTGCCGATGGTGTGAAGACAGATATGGGCGTGGCTTGCGGCAACGGTCTCGTTGGCGTGGTCTACCTCACCAGCGAACACTATTCCGTGGTGATTCCCGTGCTCAACCACCTGTCGCATATCAGCGTGACCATCCGCAACCGCGGCTATTTCGGTTACCTGACGTGGGACGGCGGCAGTCCTGTGGTGGCCTATGTGGAGGATATCCCCCGCCATGCACAGTTCAAGAAGGGCGACTGGATAGAGACCAGCGGCTATTCCAACATCTTCCCTGCAGGCATCTCTGTAGGTAAGATTGTGGATATCAAGGACTCCGACGACGGACTATCCTATCGCCTGAAGCTGAACCTGTCGACCGATTTCTCCTGTCTGCGCGACGTATGCGTCATTACCGAACAAGGCTTTGCCGAGCGCATGCAGCTGCACGAGGCCGCCGTGGATTCCATGAAGAGTAGACAATAGAAAAAACTAGCATTTCAGAAGTATGATGACGGACATGATACAGCGTATAGTCATGATGGTAGTATTCTGCCTGGTACAGGTCATGGTGCTCAACCGCATCCATGTGTTCAACTGTGCCACTCCCTTGCTGTATGTCTATTTCGCCATCATGTTTCCCCGCAATTATCCCCGTTGGGCTATCCTGCTGTGGTGTTTCACCCTCGGCCTCATCATCGACACCTTTTCCAACACCCCTGGCGTAGCCTCAGCATCCATGACGCTGATAGGCGCCTTGCAACCCATGTTGCTGGAACTGTTTCTGCCGCGTGATGCCGACGACCACCTGAAGGTATCCGCAGAAACGATGAGCGTAGGCAAGTTTGCCCATTTCTCCAGCATCCTCACCCTGCTGTTCTGCATCGTATTCTTTGCCCTTGAGTCGTTCAGTTTCTTCGACTGGCTCTACTGGCTGCAATGTGTGGCAGGCAGTACCATCCTCACCGTTATTTTCATTTTCACACTCGAGTGTTTCAGAAAAAGTAAGTAAGCAGACGTGAAGAATTACGGACTGGAGTATAGACGGTTTGTGATAGCTGGCGTGGCAACCTTCATTGTCATCGTCTATATCATCCGTCTGTTTACCCTTCAGCTGATGAGCGACGACTACAAGAAGAACGCCGACTCCAATGCCTTTCTGAAGAAGATTGCCTACCCCTCGCGAGGCGTCATCAAGGACCGCAACGGCAAGTTGCTGGTCTACAACCAGCCCTCGTATGATATCATGGTGGTGATGAACGAAGCCAAGAACCACCTTGACACCCTCAAGTTCTGTGAGGCCCTGGGTATCACCCGTGAAGAGTTCGACGAACGCATGGAGGCCATCAAGGACCGTTCGAAGAACCCCGGCTATTCACGCTTCACCGAACAGATGTTCATGAGTCAGCTCTCCGACCACGACTTCAGTGTGCTGCAGGAGAAGATGTACCGCTTCCCTGGCTTCTATGCCCAGAAGCGCAGCATCCGCCAGTACGAATATCCCTATGCTGCCCATGTGCTGGGCGACGTGGCAGAGGTGTCACCGTCAGATATTGAGGAAGACGACTACTACCAGTCGGGCGACTATATCGGCAAACTGGGTGTGGAGCGCTATTACGAGAAATACCTGCGCGGCGAGAAAGGCGTGCAGATCCTGTTGCGCGATGCCCACGGACGTATCCAGGGCAGCTATAAGGACGGCGAACTGGACCGTCCCCCTGTGCCGGGCAAGAACCTGACCCTGGGTATCGACATAGACCTCCAGGCCCTGGGCGAACGATTGCTGGAGGGCAAGATCGGCTCTATTGTAGCCATCGAGCCCAAGACGGGCGAAGTGCTCTGCATGGTCAGTTCCCCCACCTACGATCCCCGTATGATGGTAGGACGCCAGCGTTCCAAGAGTCACATCGAACTGAGCAGGAATTCCTGGAAGCCCCTGCTCAACCGTTCCATCATGGGACAGTATCCCCCTGGCTCCACCTTCAAGACCACCCAGGCCCTGACCTTCATGTCGGAAGGTATCATCACCGCCCAGACGGCCTATCCCTGCTATCATGGCTTTGTGTATAAAGGCCTGCGCGTAGGCTGTCACGGCCACGGTTCCCCCCTACCCCTCGTTCCGGCCTTGTCCACCTCGTGCAACGGCTATTTCTGCTGGGGACTCTACCATATGATGGGCAACCGCCAGAAATACCCCACCGTACAGGTAGCGATGGACAAATGGCGCGACTACATGGTGTCTATGGGCTTCGGCTACCGGTTGGGTATCGACCTGCCAGGCGAGCGTCGCGGACTGATTCCCAACGCCATGTTCTACGACAAGGCCTATAAAGGTTCGTGGAACGGCCTGACCATCATCTCCATCTCCATCGGACAGGGTGAGGTCAACGCCACGCCCCTGCAGATAGCCAACCTTGGTGCGACGATTGCCAACCGCGGCTATTTCATCACACCCCATGTGGTCAAGAAGATTGAGGACAACAAACTGGATACGCTCTATACCAACCGTCGCTATACGATGGCCAGCAGACAGGCCTACGAAGCCGTGGTGCAAGGCATGCGCTCTGCTGCGCTGGGAGGTACCTGCCATGAACTGGCGAAATACGACTTCATGGCCTGCGGTAAGACCGGTACCGCCCAGAACCGTGGTCACGACCACTCCGTCTTCATGGGTTTCGCGCCCATGGACGACCCCAAGATTGCCGTTGCCGTGTATGTGGAGAACGGCGGATGGGGAGCCACCTATGGTGTGCCCATCGGCGGACTGATCATGGAGAAGTACCTCCACGGCGAACTCTCAGAGGCTTCAAAGGCCAAAGCTCAGGAAATACAGGATAAACGAATTAACTATGGTACAGCCGACAGATAGAAAATACAGCGTCATACGTTCCGTTGATTGGTGGACGATTGTCATCTACGTGGCCCTCTTGTCACTGGGATGGCTCAGCGTCTGCGGTGCCAGCTACGACTATGGCAGCGACACAGAACTGCTCTCGCTCTCTGCCCGTTCCGGCATGCAGATTGTGTGGATCGGCACCTCTATCGTGCTGGGCACCGTCCTGCTCCTGCTCGACGACCGCCTCTACGACACCTTTGCCTACGTCATCTTCGCCATCCTGCTGCTATTGCTCTTTGCCACCATCTTCAACCCCCATAGCATCAAGGGCTCCCGATCGTGGCTCGTGCTCGGTCCGCTGCGCCTGCAACCGGCTGAGTTTGCCAAGTTTGCCACAGCCCTCGCCCTGGCCAAGTTCATGGGCACCTACGGCTACGACATCACCAGACCGCGCGACTTCATCAAGACGCTTGCCATCATCCTGACGCCCATGCTGTTTATCGTGATGCAGCGCGAGACAGGTTCCGCCCTGGTCTATCTCGCCTTCTTCCTGATGTTCTACAGAGAAGGCATGTCGGGCAGTATCCTCTTCACGGGCGTGGCCATGGTCCTCTATTTCGTCATTGGCATCCGCTATGCCGAACCCACCCTGTGGCACACCCCCACCTCTATTGGCTATTACGTGGTGTTCCTGATGATACAGCTCTTCTCTGCCGTGATGATAGGCGTGTACTGCCAGCGATGGGACAAGACCATCCTGTGCCTCAGCATCTGTATCGGCGTCACCCTGGTGAGCACCCTGTTCTCCTTCTTTGTGGTGCCGTTCAACCTGTTCTGGGTGCAACTCCCGCTCACCCTTTTCCTCATGGGCTACCTGTTGTGGCACGGCCTTCGCACGCGTGTACATAATTATTTATGGATACTGGCCTTCTCAGCCGGTTCACTGGTATTCTTCAATTTTGCCGACTACGCACTCAATCATGTCCTTGAGCAGCACCAGCGCACCCGTATCAATGTGCTCCTCGGACTGGAAGAAGACCTGAAAGGTGCCGGTTACAACGTGCACCAGAGTGAGATTGCCATCGGCTCCGGCGGACTGGAAGGCAAGGGTTTCCTCAATGGCACACAGACCAAGCTGAAGTACGTGCCCGAACAGGATACCGACTTCATCTTCTGTACCGTTGGCGAGGAAGAAGGATTCGTAGGCGCTGCCGGCGTACTGCTGTTGTTCCTCACCCTGATACTACGCCTGATCCACCTGGCCGAACGCCAGCCCACCACCTTCGGGCGCGTCTATGGCTATTGCGTCCTGTCCATCTTCCTGTTCCATGTCTTCATCAATGTAGGTATGGTATTAGGTCTCACCCCCGTGATAGGCATCCCCCTGCCCTTCTTCTCCTATGGCGGTTCGTCGCTGTGGGGCTTCACGTTCCTGCTCTTTATCTTCCTGCGTATCGATGCAGGGCGCAACGCGGCCAACAGGTAATCAACTGATTACCCCTCGTCGGCCCTTGTCATACTGAACCCCACATCCTTGATGCCGGGCAGGTTCTCCCTGTGCATATAATGACGGATGCTCACGCGCAGCGTGTCGCCATCCTGCAGTTGTATGCGCGATACTGGCGCCGTCAACTGCCGGTAACTGACGCCCTCGCCCTCGCCGTGTCCCTCCTCGTCCGTCAGGTTCATATAGACCGTATCCTGACGATGCGCGCCCGACGGCTGTGCCTCCTGCGACACGATCAGGGCGATGTTCATATAGGGATAGATTCGCGTAGAACGAATCCCCACCTCCTCTTCAAACATGCCACCCTCGCGCACAGGCACCACATACGCCACACTGTCCCTACGTTCCCATCCCTCTGTGCCGATGTTCTCGTAGTGACTGTAAACCGTTTGGCGGCTGCAACCGGTCAGTACCAGTTGGGCCGCCATCAGTATCAGCATACTATTCCTGAGCAGGTTTCTCATTCCTGTGCTGTTCGCCTCTTGGCTGTCCACCATTGGGCTGTCCGCCGTTGGGCTGTTCCCCCTTAGGTCTCTGAGGCTTCTTTTTCTTCTTTTTCTTCTTGGCCTTGTCGAAGCGGTGTATATCGTCGCCAGCGAGCAGGTCCACAGGCGCATTCTCCTGCTGCTTCTTGATTTTCTCCTCATCGGGCTGCAGGTCGGCAGGCTTCTGTCCGCGCTTGTTCATCTCGATAATCTCCTTGGCGCGCTGTGCCGTGATGGTCTCCAGGTTAGCGGCGATGCGCTTGTCCGTAGAGTACGTCACCAGTCCTGCCAGGATATCAGCCTTGAAATAGTAGTAGTCCGAGTCGAGCGTCTGCAGCACCACCTCACGGTTAGGCAGCACCTTGCCAGCCTCCATGTAGTCATCCACCTCGTAGTTCAGGCAGCATTTCAGTTTGGCACACATACCTGCCAGCTTCTGCGGGTTCAGCGAGATATCCTGATAGCGGGCGGCACCCGTGCTCACAGAGACGAAGTTCTTCATCCATGTGGCGCAGCACAACTCACGTCCGCAGGGACCCGTTCCGCCGATGCGGCCAGCCTCCTGACGCGCTCCGATCTGCTTCATCTCGATGCGTACGTGGAAGGCAGCAGCCAGGTCCTTGATCAACTGGCGGAAGTCCACGCGCTCGTCGGCGATATAGTAGAAGATAGCCTTCTGACCGTCGCCCTGATACTCCACGTCGCCAATCTTCATGTCCAGTCCCAGGTTCTTGGCAATCTCACGGCTCTGGATCATCGTCTCGTGCTCGCGTGCCTTCGCCTCGTGATACTTGTCCATATCCACCTGGCGTGCCAGTCGGTAGATGCGCTTGATATCATCGGCACTCTTCAGGTTGGCCTTCTTGATCTGCAGCGTCACCAGTCGGCCTGTCAGCGTCACCACGCCGATATCATGACCCGGACTGGCCTCCACGGCCACGATGTCACCCTTCTTCAGGGGCAGGTTGTTCACATTGTGGTAGTAGCCCTTGCGGGTGTGCTTGAACTGCACCTCCACCAGGTCGGTCGTCTCCAGGTTGCCAGGCACGTCGGCCAGCCAGTCGTACGTATTCAACTGACGGTCCTGTCGGCCCACGGCTGCTCTGCAGAGTCCACGGTCACAACCGGTTCGTATCTCGTATGTTCTTTGTTTCTCTTCCATGTATCTTATTTTTGAATCAACAATACAATCATTTTCAGGGCGTAGTCAAAGAAGACTATCTTGCCGTTGGCATTCTGGCCGATGTCACGTATGGCCACGTTGGTCAGGTCGTAGAGCGGCAGGATGTTCGCCTCATTGATGAAACGGGCAAAGTTCCTGGCAAAGTCCTCCTCTTCCTGCGTCATGTATACCAGTTCCTCCTGACGGAAGTTGTACATGAAGTTCTCGCGAAGCATGCGCAGCACGTACAGCATGAAGGCTTTCTGCTTCTCACGGCCCAGGTTGCCCAGCGTCTCGCTCCATTTGCGCAACTCGCGCACCTTACGCTGGTAGGCCAGTCGCATCAGCATCACAAAGAGGTCAAAGAAAGCCTGATTATCCGTGCCCACGCTCAGCGCCTCCATCGCCTTCAGCCACGAGCCGTTGGCCAGTCGGCTGACGCGCTGTGCCGCGTTCTCGTCAATGCCCCTGCGCTCTATCAGCGCCTGTCGGATGGTCTCAGCGGGCAGTTTCTTCACATCGATGCGCTGCACCCTGCTGCGGATGGTCTCCAACAGCTTGTCGGGCTCTTCACACACCATCAGGAACACCGTCTGCGAGGGCGGTTCCTCTATGAGCTTCAGCAGTTTGTTCGCACATTCTATGTTCATGCGCTCGGGCAACCAGATGATGCTCACCTTGTAGCCGCCCTGACTGGACTTCAGACTCAGCTTCCTCACCAGCTCGTCGCTCTCGCCGGCCGTGATGATAGCCTGCTGGTTTTCCGCCCTCATCGCCTTGAGCCATTCCTCAACCTTGAAATACGGGCCCTTCATCAGCAGGTCGTGCCACTCGTGGATGAAATCATCACTCACGGGCTTATGGTCGGCACTCATCGAGGGCAACTTGATGGTAGGAAACGTGAAATGCAGGTCGGGATGCTCCAGTTTCTGCACCATCGCATTATCCTCGCCCAGCAGGTACGAAGCAAAGGCTACCGCCAGTGCCAGCTTTCCCGTACCCTCAGGTCCGCAAAGCATGATGGCATGCGGCAGACGCCCTTCTTCGACCATCTGCACCAGGCGCTGCTGCACCTCCTCCTGTCCTATAACGTCACTGAAGTTCATCAGTCTATCGTCTTAACTCCTTTAACTCCTTAACTCCTTTAACTCCTTAACTCCTTTATCTCCTTAACTCCTTTACAATCTCCACCACGCTATCCACGGCACCCACTGTATAGAAATGGATGTCGTTGACACCATGGGCATATAGCTCCTGACACTGCTTCACGGTCCATTCCACGCCCAACTTGCGAGCGTCGGCATCCGTCTTGCACTTCACTATCTCGCGGGCCAGTGCCTCGGGGATATCGCAGTGGAAGGTGCGCGGCACCACACTGAGCTGTGTCAGCTTTGCCAGCGGCTTGATACCAGGAATAATGGGGATGGTGATACCCATCTGGCGCGCCTTGTCCACGAAGGCAAAGTATTTCTCGTTGTCGTAGAACAGCTGCGTCACGGCATACTGCGCACCCAGGTCCTGCTTCTCCTTCAGATACTGCATATCCATCTCCAGGTTGGGCGCCTCCTCGTGCTTCTCGGGATAGCAAGCCACACCGATGTCAAACTTCGCTCCCGGGTTCTTGATTGCCTCACCATTGGCAAAGAATCCCTCGTTGAAGCGCTGCACCTGACGAATCAGGTCGGTGGTGTGGGCATGGCCGCCCGGCGTAGGCGTGAACACACGGTCCTCCTTCGCCTTGTCGCCACGCAGCAGCAACAGGTCTGTGATACCCAGAAACTGCAAGTCCAGCAGTTCATACTCGATATCCTCAATCGTCGCACCACTACAAATCACGTGGGGCTGCACCGGAACCTGAAACCTCTGCTGGATGGCTGCTGCCACGGCAATGGTGCCAGGGCGCAGACGCATGCGCTGACGCTCAAAGCGCCCGTCGCTCAGTTCCTTGTACACATACTCGCTGTGATGCGTCGTAATATTGATGAATGCAGGATTCAGCTTACAAAGCTTTTCGATATCGGCAAAAAGCTTATCCGTGCCCGTCCCCTTCAGAGGGGGCAGCACCTCAAACGAGAACTGATGCTCGTCGCTATTCTTGGTTATCAGGTTTGCTACGGCCATAATTGGGTGCAAAGATACTAAAAAAATTTCTTTTTTCGAGCATGATTTAGGAATTATTGCTGCAAAACGCCTCTTTATTCTCTCGCCATAGACCATCCCCTGAGCATGGCGAACCAGTCGAAGCCTTCCAGACCGCACTCCTGAATGCCCATGGCAGCACCCAGCATAATCCAGCGGGCAGGCTTATCACTGGGGATGCCCAAGGGCTCGTCGGCTCCGATACCCGTCAGCTTGCATACATTCTCGATGTACCGCTTCGTGTTGTTCTCATTTGGCGGCGCCCACCGATTGATAATCGCCCTGATGGTATAAAGACGGTACGTGTGGTAGTACGTGCGTGTCAGCATCACGAAGGCTGCACGCCAGCCATACGCCATGGTTTCAAACTGACAGAACTGAGGGTCTGTCTGCAAGGCCTTCAAGCCCTGCCACTTATCCTTTGAACGACGAATGTTCAATGGGTTGTTATTACGAATTCCTCTTGCAATCATTTTTCAGAATTTTAATGTTTAATATTTAATCTCAAATGGCACATTGGCACGATGGCACGTTTACAGCATCTGCACACCCGTCTTGCGGAAGGTCGAAAGCCCCGTGGTCGTACCCCTGCCGTCGCTCACTTTCTCAATCAGATGGTCGCTTATCAGGCGGCGCGTCTTACTTCGCACGGCTCCGTCGCTCGTCAGTCCAAAGCATCGCATCACGTCCTCACTGGTAAACTTCTCTGGCAGTCTGGCGAATGATTCATAGGTCTTCTGCCTGCGCTGCACATTGACTGAGGCGTCCTTTAGCTTATTGTCGAAGTAGGCCTCGGCCATAGCTCCGAAGTAATGGCGCTGACAGGCGTACTGGATGTTGACAATCAGTTCCGCGAGTTTCCAGTCTACCTCATCTGTCTCGAACTCACCGCACCAATAGTTGCCGTCCTGATGCATCTTATCCCAATGGCGCATCACGATGAATGGTGCAGAGAAATTCAGCCCATGATAGGCGCAGCGCTTCAAGAGCATCTCGTCAGCTTTTGAGTCGTTCTCTGCTGCGTCAGCCATACGGCGGGCCGTCCAGTCATAGAGTTCATCCACGATCTTCTGAACAGTGAGTTCGCCCTTCATCTTGTCCAGTTTCTCAGCCCACTCCTTCAGACGGTTGTCGCTGTCGTAGTCCACGGCCGATTCGCGACTCATCATCTCAAAGTTGGTGGCAGGCAGAGGGATGCACGTGAGGCGGGTTGCGAGACCAGAGCCAAAGTTCTGCTCGTTCACCTTCTTCTTCAGCGCGATGGGCGTACCCGTATAGATGAAGTTCCACGTCACGATGAAATCCTGCAGGATGGAGTCATTGTTCGAGTAAGCCTGACCGTCCTCCTCATTATGGAAGGCCTTGAGCTCCATTGAGAATTTGTCAATCCAGGAGCCGCCCTTCTGTACGCTCACCGTGTTGTCGAGCTCCGTGTCGAAGGTCAGCATGTGGAGCTGCATATCCTCGCCGTCCACGTTCTCCACCGAGTTCACCATGTCCTGAATAAACTGGGCGTTACTGGTTCGAGCTGGATGCACCCTGACCACCACCTTCGGCTTCTTAGGCTTCTCCTTGTTGGCACCCTTGGTTCGCATCTGTTCACGATAGGCATTGATGGCTTCCTTGCCCACCTTATCAGCTGCCACGATGGGAGAAGCGAGCAATTTAAAGAGCCTGGTTGCGAACGATTTACCGGATGCAGGGTCACCAATAATCAGCGTCGAGTTATTCAGACGACGAAGTTCCTCTGGGCGATGATAAAATCTGTA
>Ga0256406_1002478_pt1 | contig 25907 bp, 25 predicted proteins | sample RumenRJG_03DNA_FD_185986 | JGI IMG/M metagenome (GOLD analysis project Ga0256406, IMG submission 185986) | Bovine rumen microbial communities from Lethbridge, Alberta, Canada - RJG_03 | ecosystem: Host-associated > Mammals > Digestive system > Stomach > Rumen | place: Canada: Alberta | collected...
TCCCTCGGGTTTACGCCCGGGAGCAGGTTCCTGAGAGTCTCGCACCTGTCGACGTCCGTCCTCAAGTCCCGCCGGGAGAAGTACATCCTGCCGACCTTCTCCGTGAGGCGAGAAAGACGTAAGGAGAGCGAGTCCTCCGACGTGCCCAAGAGGGCGCAGAGGAGGCCTGCCCCGTACACGGCATCTCTCTCTTTCAGATGCCAGGGGAACGCCATCCCCCCGAGGTGTTCGACGCCCAGGAGTACATCGCCCCCCGAGAACTCCTCGTATATGCGCCTAAAGCCCACGGGGACGGTGCGGACGACACAGCCGAGCCTCCTGGCCTGCCTGCCGACGAGCGCGGAGCAGGCTTGGTTAACAACGACCACGCCGCTCCTGCCGCACTGCCGCACCAGGTATTCCATCACCAGGCACTCGACGAGGTGTGGCAGGACCCAGTCCCCCGCGTCGCCTATGATGCCGAGCCTGTCCCCGTCTCCGTCGAGTACCACGCCGAGGTCCGCGTGCCTACGGAGGACCTCGGCCTCGCAACCCTCGACCCAAGGCAGCCGCGGGGAGGGACGTAGGCCCCCGAAGTCCGGACGCGGCTCCTCGTGGAGCGACGTCACCTCGCACCCGATGCCCTCGAGCACCAGGCGGGCCGCCCTTCCCGCGGCGCCATGGAGCGGATCGAGCACGACCCTCGGCGCCCTGGCGAGGGGACGTGCCGCCAGGTGCCCCACGGCATCCCTGACGTAGGGCCCCAAGAGGTCGACCCTCTCGAAGGGAGCCGCGGGCCGTGAGGGCAGAGCGTTGATCGAGCGTTCGACCTCGAGAGTCAGGTCCTCCGGGGCAGGCCCGCCGTCAGGCCCCCTGAGGCAGATGCCGCCGTACGCAGACGGGGCCTCCGAGGCCGTGAGCATCACGCCACCGATCGACGACCCGTCCTGGGAGACGTTCCAACCGAGGACGGGTGTCGGGAGGGGCTCCAGCGAGACGTGCACCCTAAGGCCGTGGCTCGCTATGACACCAGCCACGACGCCGGCCAGACGCTCGGCGTCGCGCCTCGCGTCGTAGCCGACGTACACCGTACCGCCCGGTCGGGCAGCCCCCCAGGTGGTGCCGATCGCCTCGCCGATGCGAGAGACGCTCTCCTCGTTGAAGTCCTCGCCGAGGGGGGCCCGCCAGCCGTGAGAGTCGAAGCGAATCATCTTGACGCGCTAGAGCGCGACGTCGCCGAGCGCCTCCCTGAAGGCGCTCTCCTGCTCGGGGTCGGAGAGGGCGAGGCGGGCGTTGGTCGCCGCCCAGGCAGCCGGGGTGCCCGTGTCGCAGCCCTCGGAGGGGTCCACGACGAGGGCGTACATGTCCTCGGACTCGAGGAGCCGCACCATGGCGTCGGTCAGCTGGATCTCACCGCCAGCGCCGACCCCCTGGGTCGCCAGCAGGTCCATGGTCCTGGGCGAGAGCAGGTAGCGACCCACGATGAACAGGTGGGAGGGGGCGTCCTCGCGCGCGGGCTTCTCTACCATGCCCGACACCTTCCAGACGGCACCCTCGCTCTCGCCCGTCGCGTCCGAGCCCTCGAGCGAACCCACGCACTCCCCCGCGATGATGCCGTAGCGGCTCACCTGGTCCTCGGGGACCGGTGCGACGGCGATGACTGAGGCCCCGCCGTGCTCGCGGGACACCTTCTGCATGTTGACGCACATCTGCCGGTCAGGCACGAAGTAGTCGCCGAGCAGCACGAAGAAGGGCTCGTCCCCGACCTCCTCGCGCGCGCACCAGACGGCGTGCCCGAGCCCGCGAGGATCGTCCTGGTAGACGAACGAGACCGGAAGGGCGCCCGCCTCGTGGACCTTCTCGGCGAGGGCGTCCTTGCCGTGCGCGCGCAGGTACTCCTCGAAGTCCTTGTCCTCGGAGAAATACTTCTCCATCTGCGGCTTGAGCCGCGAGTTGACGATGACGACGCCGTCGACGTCGTCCGGCTCGAGGGCCTCCTCCACGACGTACTGGATGACCGGCTTGTCCAGCACCGGTAGGAGCTCTTTGGGCGTGCACTTAGTCGCGGGGAGGAAGCGCGTGCCGAGGCCTGCGGCTGGAATGATTGCCTTCATGGAGATGTCCCTTCGTCGTTCCGCGTTCGATAGTTCAAGTATCCCATTCGACGCTAGCATACCCCTTGAGCCGACCTGCGGTCCTCGCGAGGGGCAGGCCCGCGCCGGGCGCCGGCAGGCAGGCGGCGAGGGCCGAATGCGCTCCGCGCCCGGCACGCGGCCGGGCGCGGAGCGCAAGTTACAGCCAGGTCCCCTGGATGTTCGCCGCGAGGGCGGGCGTCACGCCCTCGCCGAAGCCCACGAGCGCGAGAGGGACGTCGGCGAGGTCGCGGGCAGCGAGGAGCAGCTCCTCCTGCGCGGCGCCCTCCGCGCGCCCGTCACACGAGTCGGGGATGCAGAGCTGCAGGTAGCCCCTTCGTCCGCGCTCTCGCCACACCTCGGTCAGGATGGGCCCGAGACGGCGCGCGTCCGCCGCGCATACGTGGTCGAACCCGACGACGCAGGCACCGCCTTCGATCATCTCCCCCAGCAGGCGGCGGACCTCCCGCACGTCGACGCCCGCGAGGGCACGTGCGTCCAGCGAGGCCACGACGGGCCTCGACGGGTAGAGGTGCTCGTTCGCCGAGCGCGCGGCGCGCAGGGCCTCCCGCGCAGAGGCCTCGTTCACGGAGCCCGAGACGACGAAGGCATGGACGCCCAGGTGGGCGAGTTCGCCCAGCAGCCGCGCCCCGGACGCGGCGGACTTCTCAACGGGGACGCCGCCCACGTCGAGCAGGCCGGCCACGAACGGCGGCGCCGCCGAGCGCGCCGCACGCACCGCCCTCTCGACGACGCGCTCGAACGGAACGGCGGCACCCGAGGCATCGATGCTCCAGGGGTCGCACCCGGCGGTGTTCGTGACGGCGACCTGCAACCCGGCGGCTACGTACAGGCGGTAGGCGACCTCGATCGTGTCTTGCTCGCACGCATCCCAGACTGCGTCGGGAGCCTCCGCGCGTGCCCCTGCGTACCCGACCGCCTCGAAGACGTCGCCGGAACAGGCCAAGGGCGTCCCCTCGCCCGCGCACAGCAGCCTCGCCAGCGAGGCGGTGAGGTCGTCGTCCGCGTCGTCGAATTCGTAGGACGTCCAGCCGAAGCTCTCGGGTTCCGGCAGGTCGGCTCCCACGCTTCCGCAGGCAGTGGGCGCGCCGGCGCCTCCCGCACCCGTCGCGGCGTCGCCCTCCCTACTCATCCAGATCAAGACCCTGCTTCTCGAGGAAGTCGCACCAGCGGCGCACGGTGTCATCCGAGAGGTAGTGCTCCATGAGGCACGCCTCGTCGTTCGCCGTCTTCTTGTCCACCCCGAGGTCGTGGACGAGAAAGGCCCTGAGGGTGCGGTGGGTCTTCCAGACGCGCGAGGCGTACTCCTTCCCGGCGGTGGTGAGGCGCACCCTTCCGTAGCGGACCTGCTCGACCATGCCCGCGTCCTTCAGCGTGGAGAGCGCCTTGTTCACGCTCGCCTTCGAGACATTGAGCTGCTCGGCCACGTCCACTGACCTCACCCCCTCGAGCTCCTCGCCCCTGTCGGACATGATTCGGTATATGGACTCCAGGTAGTCCTCGCTCGCCATCGAGAGCTCGTGGCCCTCGTGAGTGTCGGTCTTGGGCATTGGCAACCTTCCCCTCAGTGATGCTCGAGCCGGGTGAGCCCGATAAGGATTCAGGCCGGACCCCCGGAGGGGCCTAGCCTGAGCTGCTCGGTGACTGGTATGTACCCAATATAACTTGTTGTACGGCACCCCAGCCCACGAACCGCCTGGCCCCAGGGCGGGGTGGGCGGGGCTCCTGGGCTTCGGCAGAGACGTCGCGCGAGCGGCCTACTCGTCGTCCTCCGGCGCGCTGACCTGCTCGCGCGTTACCTGGGCACCAAGCGCCTGGAGCTTCTCCACGAACGACTCGTAGCCGCGGTCGATGTGATGGATGGCCGAGACCGTCGTCGTGCCGTCCGCGACCAGGCCGGCCATCACGAGGGCCGCGCCGCCCCTGAGGTCGGGGGACTTGACCTCGGCGCCCGAGAAGTGGTCGACGCCGTGGATGACCGCATGGTGCCCCTTGATGACGATCTCGGAGCCCATGCGGGCAAGCTCGCTCGCGAACATGAAGCGGTTCTCGAATACGTTCTCCGTCACGATGCAGGTGCCCTTCGCCAGGGCGAGAAGGCACATGGTCTGCGACTGCATGTCCGTCGGGAAACCCGGGAACGGTAGGGTCTGGATGTCGACGGGGACGATGTCGCCCTCGCGTCCCACCGTGACCGAGCGGTCCCCCCGCTCTATGGAGATGCCCATCTGCTCGTACTTGCGCAGCACGAGGCCGAGGTGGTTGGGCTCGAAGCCTCGGACCGTAATCGAGGAGCGGGTGATGGCCCCCATGGCTATGAAGGTCCCCGCCTCGATGCGGTCGCCCACCACCGTATGCGTGACGGGATGGAGCTCCTTGACTCCCGTGACCTCGATAACGGGAGAGCCGGCACCCTTGATGTCCGCGCCCATCTCGTTGAGCATCATCGCGAGATCGACGATCTCCGGCTCGCGCGCCGCGTTGTCGATGACGGTCGTTCCCTTGGCGTGCACCGAGGCCATGATGAGGTTCTCGGTGGCACCCACGCTCGCGAAGTCGAGGGTCACCGTCGCGCCGACCACCCCGTCGGGGGCCGAGGCGTGGATGTCTCCGTGGTCGATCTTGAAGTCGACGCCGAGCGCCTCGAGACCGAGGATGTGCATGTCGATCTTGCGTGCGCCGATGTTGCAGCCGCCCGGCATGGCCACGACCGCCTTGCCGAAGCGGGCGATCAGGGGGCCGAGCACGGCCGTCGACGCGCGCATCTGCTCCACGAGGTGATAGGGGGTCTCCCAGCTGTCGACCGAGGAGGTGTCGATCCTGAGCTCGTGGACGCCGAGGACGTCGACCTTCGCGCCGAGGCACTTGAGCACCTTGCCCATGACGTGGACGTCCGCGATGTTGGGGACGTTCTTGAGCACGTTGACGCCCGGCGCCAGGATCGTGGCCGCCATGAGCTTGAGGGCGGAGTTCTTCGCGCCCTCCACCGTTACCTCGCCAGAAAGCGGATGACCGCCTTCGACCTTGATGACTTCCATGTGCTCTCCGACTGCGCGTTCGTGACGCGCGGATCAGTTCCGCGCGGCCTGCTTGAGGAGCAGGTTGCACCAGTTTATCTTGTTTTCGAAATAGGCACGGCGCGGGTCGCGCTCGGGCAGCGCGTCGCGTGCGTCGATCGCGGCTCCACGCGTCTCCATGACAACGTCTGGCTCGATGTCATCGCAGCGGCGTGCGTGGTCGGCGAGGATGATGACCGCGTCACCCGTGATCTCGGCGTAGCCGCCCGAGATCACGATGTCGAGCTCCCCTCCCCCGTCGCGCTTCGTGCGATGGAGCCTTACGACGCCGTCGCCGAGCGCGCAGATCTCGGGGGAGTGGCCGGGCCAGACGCCCAGCTCGCCCGACTCCGCCTGGAGAATCAGGTACTCGACCATCCCCTCGTACAGCTGGCGGTCGGGTCGTACGAATTGGCAGACCAGCTCGGCCACGTTGCACCCCCTAGTTGCTCTTCTCCGGCTCGTCGTCCTTGCCGGCTCCGTCGCCCTCGGCGTCGCCGCCGGCTGCCGCGGCCTTCATCTTCTTGGCTCGCTCGCGCACGTCGTCAATCGTGCCAGCGTAGCGGAAGGCCTGCTCGGGCAGGTCGTCGCACTCGCCGTCGATGATCGCCGCGAAGGAGCGAACGGTGTCCTTAACGCGCACGTAGACGCCGGGCGCACCGGTGAACTTCTCCGCGACGTGGAAGTTCTGGGAGAGGAACTGCTGAATCTTGCGAGCGCGCGACACAACGAGCTGCTGTTCCTCGGAGAGCTCGTCCATGCCGAGGATCGCGATGATGTCCTGGAGGTCAGAGTACTCCTGCAGGATCTCTTGGACCTTCTCGGCGACGCGGTAGTGCTCCTCGCCGACGACCTCGGGGTCGAGGGCGGAGCTGGAGCTCGCCAACGGGTCGATGGCGGGGTAGATGCCGAGCTCGGTGATCGAGCGCGACAGGACCGTCTGCGCGTCGAGGTGCGTGAAGGTGGTCGCCGGAGCGGGGTCCGTCAGGTCGTCGGCAGGCACGTAGACGGCCTGAACCGAGGTGATGGAGCCCTCCTTGGTGGAGGTGATGCGCTCCTGCAGGTCGCCCATCTCGGTCGCCAGCGTGGGCTGGTACCCGACGGCGGACGGCATGCGGCCGAGAAGCGCCGAGACCTCGGAGCCGGCCTGGGAGAACCTGAAGATGTTGTCGATGAACAGCAGGACGTCCTGGCCCTGGTCGCGGAAGTACTCCGCGGTGGTGAGCCCGGCCAGGCCGACGCGCAGGCGAGCTCCTGGCGGCTCGTTCATCTGCCCGTAGACGAGGCACGTCTTGTTGATGACGCCGGACTCGGTCATCTCGAGGTAGAGGTCCGTTCCCTCGCGGGTCCTCTCGCCCACTCCCGTGAACACGGAAGTGCCGCCGTGCTCCTGTGCCAGGTTGTTGATCAGCTCCTGAATCAGGACGGTCTTGCCCACGCCGGCGCCGCCAAACAGGCCGGTCTTGCCACCCCTGACATAGGGCTCGAGAAGGTCGATCGCCTTGATGCCGGTCTCGAAGATCTCGGCGTGCGTGGTCAGCTCGTTGAACGAGGGGGCCGGGCGGTGGATCGGGTAGTAGCGCACGTGCTCGGGCATGGGCTTGCCGTCGACGGGCTGCCCCATCACGTTCCACACGCGACCGAGGGTCTCGGGCCCGACGGGCATCATCATCGGGGAGCCGGTGTCCTCGACGCGCATGCCCCTCCTGAGGCCGTCGGTCGACGACATGGCGACCGTGCGCACGACGCTGCCGGGCAGCTGGGATTCAACCTCGAGGACCGTGTGGACCTCGCCCATCGGGGTGCGACCCTTGACCTCGAGCGCGTTGTAGATCGCGGGGACCTGCCCGTCGAAGCGCACGTCCACGACGGCGCCGACGATGCGCACGATTGTGCCCGTGCCGGCGCTCTTGTTGAGGAGGCTCAGGGCCGCGCGCTCGAGCGGCGCCCTCTCCTCAGTCTCTTGCTCTGACATCAGTTGTTGTCCTCCAATGCGGACGCGCCCGCGACGATTTCGTTGAGCTCCGTGGTGATCGAGCCCTGGCGCTCACGGTTGTAGGTCCTGCTCAGCGAGGTGATGATGTCCTGCGCGTTGTCTGACGCGGACTTCATCGCGCGACGCCTGGCGCCGTGCTCCGCAGCGGCGGAGTCGAGCAGCGCATGGTAGATGACGGTCCTCACGTATGCGGGCAGGAGGTATCCCAGCACCTCCACAGCCGAGGGGTCGAACTCGAAGACGGTGTCCTGCTTGTGCTCAATCATCGAGAGGGCCTCGGCGGTGCGCGGGCGGTTGGGCATCATGAGCTGCTCGTTGGTAATGGGCAGCAGCTGCTCGACTACCTGCTGCTGGTCGACCCTGTTCTTCGCGTGCGAGTAATAGATCATCACGCGGTCTATCTGACCGGACTTGTAGCCGTCCATGATGTAGGAGGCGATGCGGTCGGCCTCGTCCATCGTCGGCTCCGAGGAGATGCCCTCGAAGGACAGAAGCGGCTGCTTTCCGCGGTAGCGGAAGAACTCCGTAGGCTTGCGGCCGCAGGTGATGACGTCGGCCCCGACGCCTCGCGACTCGAGGTCCTCGATTGCGTGCATGACCTCCCTCTGCGGGACGATGTTGAAGCCACCCGCCATGCCCCTGTCCGAGGCTATGAGCAAGAAGACCACATGCTGCTCCTTGGGGTGGACCCTGAGCAGCGGGTGCTCGCTGCCATAGCCCGCGCTCGCGACGTTCGCGAGCATCAGGGTGATGGCGTCCTTGTAGGGGGCTGCCTTCTGCGCCCGGTCGAGCGCCTTGCGGATGCGCGCAGTGGAGATCATCTCCATCGTGCGCGTCACCTGCAAGGTGCTCGACACCGAGTTGATACGCCCCTTGATTTCTCTCAGACTAGGCATTCTTTACCTTAGGCGTCCCTGAACGACTGTACCTCGTCGCCCCCCTGCTCGCCGGCGTCCTCGGAGTCGTCCTTGTGGTGCTTCCGCAGGAACTGCTCCTTGTACTCGGCGATGCAAGACCTGAGCTTCTCGGCGAGGTCATCGGATATCTTGCCCTCGACCACGCGAGAGCGGGTGTTGGGATGGCGGGTCTTCATGAATTCGGCGAGACCGTCGCGGAACTCGACGACGTCGGCGAGGTCGAGGTCGTCGAGGTAGTTCTCCTTGGACGCGAAGATGGCGATGACCTGGTCGGCCACGTCGAGGGAGGCGTAGCGCTTCTGCTTGAGCAGCTCCATGGTGTGGGCGCCATGGTTGAGCTGGTACTGCGTCGTCTCGTCGAGGTCCGAGCCGAACTGCGAGAAGGCCTGCTTCTCGCGGTAGCTCGCGAGGTCCAGCCTGAGCGTGCCCGCGACCTGCTTCATCGACTTCAGCTGCGCGGCGCCGCCGACGCGCGACACCGAGATGCCCACGTCGACAGCGGGGCGCTGGCCCTGGAAGAACAGGTTCGACTGCAGGTAGATCTGGCCGTCCGTGATGGAGATCACGTTCGTCGGGATGTAGGCCGAGACGTCGCCCTCCTGCGTCTCGATGATCGGCAGCGCCGTCATGGAGCCGCCGCCGTTGGCGTCGGACATCTTGACGGCACGCTCGAGCAGGCGGGAGTGCAGGTAGAAGATGTCTCCGGGGTAGGCCTCGCGTCCGGGCGGACGATGCAGCGTCAGCGACATCTGACGGTAGGCGACAGCCTGCTTGGAGAGGTCGTCGAAGACGATGAGGACATGCCCTCCGGGGTGGGTCGCGTCGGCGGGGCGGCCCTTCTCGTCGTTGTACATGAAGTACTCGCCGATGGCGGCGCCCGCCATCGGGGCGATGTACTGCAGCGGCGCCGAGTCCGCGGCGGTCGCGGAGACGATGATCGTCTTGTCCATGACGCCGTGGTGTTCGAGCGTCTCCCTGATGGAGGCGACCGTCGAGGCCTTCTGGCCGATGGCCACGTAGATGCAGACGATATCGGTGTTGCGCTGGTTGATGATCGTGTCGATCGCGATGGCCGTCTTGCCGGTCTTGCGGTCGCCGATGATCAGCTCTCGCTGGCCCCTCCCGATGGGGACCATGGCGTCGATCGCGACGAGGCCCGTCTGGACGGGCTCGTTGACGGGCTGGCGGTCGATGATGCCGGGGGCCTTGAACTCTATCGGCCGGCGCTGGGACGTGATGATGGGCCCCTTGCCGTCGATCGGGTCTCCGAGCGGGTTGACCACGCGGCCGAGCATGTTGCGCCCGACCGGGATGTCCATGACGCGGCCGGTCGTGGTGACCTGGTCGCCCTCCTTGATCGAGTCGACGTCGCCGAACAGCACCGCGCCGACCTCGTCCTCGTCCAGGTTCTGGGCGAGCCCGTAGACGCTGCGCCCCGTGGCGGAGCTCGTGAACTCGAGCAGCTCGCCGGACATGGCGCTCCTCAGCCCGGCGACATGCGCGATGCCGTCGCCCACCTCGATGACGGTGGACGCCTCCTGCGTCTGGACCGAGGTGGAGATGCCGTCGAGCTCGCCGCGCAGGGTCCTCATGATCGAGGATGCGTCGATTGCCTCGCTCATTACTCATCACCTCCCATGTTTGCGGAGGAAAGCTTCTTCCTGACGTTGATCAGCTGCGCCTTGACGGACGCGTCGCGCCTGTGGCCCTTCGCCTCGAGGATGATTCCCCCGAGTATGGAGGGGTCCACGTGCTCGACGAGGTAGACGGGAGCGTCGAAGTCCTTTCGGCACTTCTCCCTCACGCGCTCGCGCATCTCGTCATCCATGGGGACAGCCGTCGTCACGTCCACGGAGACCGTGTCGTCGCTCTTGTCGAGCAGGCCCTTGTACTCGCTGTACACCTTGTCGAGCAGGTCGAAGTCGTCCTCGCCCTGCATCGCGGTGATGGTCTCGAGGACCTCGGGGGAGAACTTGAGCACGTGCTTGACCTGCTCCAGGTCCCGCGCCGCCCTGCCCTCGGACTTCGCGGCCTCGAGCAGGGCCCTGGTGTAGGCCTCGACCTTCTTCTGCTCGATGCGCTTACCTGTCATTCAGGCTACCAACTTCCTCGAGATACTTCTCAGCGAGCTTGCGCTGCCCGGCCTCGTCGAGGGAGTCGCCGATGATCTTGCCGGCGATCTCGACCGAGAGGTCGACGACGGAGTCGGAGAGCTCGACCATGGCCTTGTGGCGCTCGAGGTTGACGACGTTGTGCGCCTTCGCGATGATCTCGCTCGCGCTCTTCTGCGCCTCGTCGAGGATCTGGGCGCGCTGGGCCTCGGCCTCGCGCTTGGCATCCGCGACGATCTCCTCGGCCTCGCGCTCGGCCTCGGAGATCTTGGCCTTGCTCTCGGCGGCGGCGGCAGTTGCCTCCTTGCGCTGACGCTCGGCCTCGTCGAGGTCGCTCTTTATCTTGTTCTCGCGCGCGTCCATCATCTTGAGGACCGACGGCCAAGCGAGCTTGGCGAGCAGGACCCAGATGACCACGAACGCGATGGCCGCGGGGACGAACTCCGACAACTTCGGCAGCAGAATCGCCGGTCCCGAGATCTCCTCTGCCATGGCCGCCTCGGGCAGCGCGGCGCTGGCAAGGACGAGCGCCGTCCCAAAGGCGACGCGGCGTCCCGGAAGAGCTCCCTTCTGGTCTTTCATGCATACCTCCAAACAGACCTGTCCTTGCGTCGTCGCTACTTGACAATGAGGGCGACGACGAAGCCAATCAGCGCGAGTGCCTCCACGAAGGCCGAGCCGAGGATGAAGACCGTGAAGAGGCGTGCCTGGACCTCGGGCTGACGGGCCATGGAGGTCGTCGCGCCATAGGCGGCGAGGCCGATGCCGATGCTGGCGCCGATGACGCCGAGACCATAACCGATTACACCAAGTGCACCCACAATTTCCTCCTTAGAACCTCGTCCCGCAGGGCGAGTCTTCTTACTATGCACGAGCGCGACCAAGCCGCGCGGGATGCCTGAGCGGCAAGCTACTCCTCGCTCTCGGCGGTCTGGATGTAGACGGCCGTGAGAAGGGCGAAGACGTACGCCTGGATGACGGCGACGAGGATCTCGACCAGGTAGATGATGATCAGCACGAGGACCCAGAGCACTGAGGCGCCCGCGTCGCCGACGGCGCCCGCCGTGAGCGCGGCGCCGTTGGAGAGGGCCTGCATCAGCGGGTCGAAGAACAGGGAGGCGAGGATCGCGAAGGTCCCCATGACCACGTGACCGGCGAACATGTTGCAGAAGAGTCGGACGGCGAGCGTGATCAGCCTCAGGAAGGTCGAGAAGACCTCGATGACCCAGACGAGCACGTTGAGCGGGAAGACGACGCCCTTGGGGGCAAGGCTCTTGACGTAGCCCCAGACGCCCTTGGACCTGCAGCCCACGACGATGAAGTAGACGAACGAGTAGCAGGCGAGCGCGGCGGTGACGCCGATGGTGCCCGTGCCGGGGTGGCAGCCGGGAATGATGCCCACGATGTTGTTGGCGAGGATGAAGAAGAAGATCGCGAAGATGAACGGGAAGTGCTTCTTCCAGGTGTCCGGCAGGATCGACTTGCAGAGGTCGTCACGGGCGAACTCGATGAGGCTCTCGACCGCGTTCACGAAGAAGCCGTGCGGCACCAGGCTGGCGGCCTGCTTCTTCCTGAAGGTGAAGACCACGACGAGCAGCAGCACGATGGCGACGAACATCCAGAAGACGTACTGGGTAAGCCCCGGGGAGACCTGCGTGACTTCGGCGGGCCCGATGACGTTGTGGGTTAGGAAGCTGTCGATCAGCTCGTCGACCGCGTCGTTTAGACCATCCAGAGGGTTCATCTCTAACCTTCCTTCCGGCCGCGCGTGGCGCCGCAGACGTCACGTGAGGCTCTTAGTGACTCAAGCGCCCACACAGCAAGGAACGTCCCCGCCATCGAGGTGCCAAAAGCTAGCGTATCGTCCGGCGAGAGGAGGCGTACAGCGACGACGGCCGCCGAGAGGGCGACGAAGGAGACGGCCACGGCTGCGAGGCCCCAGCCGACCTCGGCCCGGACGCGCTCGCGCAGGACCCCCTCGAGCAGGAGGACCGCCGGTGCGCAGCCCGCCAGGCCGAAGAGCGCCCCTGCTATGGCGAAACCCCAAGAGACCACTGCCACATGCCTCCGGACACGGATGACGTGCTAAGGAATACTAACCGTTCGCATTCGTAACATGCGTACCATTCCCAGAATCCCCATCTTCTGACGGCCGTTCGCAGAACGCTACCCGAAATTTACCTAAGCACCGACACATTACGCCTCACCTGCACGTTTATGGACATGGTGAAGGGCCGAAGGCCGGTTGGCGAGGGTGGACGGACGTGCACGTGAGGGGCGGGAAAGCGGACGAGCGAGGCGCGTGGAGCGCCCCGCTCGTCTGTGTCCGATAGGCTCCGCCCTCGCGGGCTCCCGCCCGCGCCGCCGATCTACTTCGTGCCGTAGATTCTGTCGCCGGCGTCGCCGAGGCCCGGCAGGATGTAGGCGCTCTCGTTCAGCTGGCGGTCCAGGGCACAGGTGAACAGGCGCACCTCCGGGTCGAAGTCCAGGACCGCCTTGACGCCCTCCGGGGCGGAGACGAGCGTGAGGCAGCGGATGTCCTTCACGCCGGCGTCGCGGAGGAACTTGATCGCCGCGGTGAGCGAGCCACCGGTCGCGAGCATCGGGTCCACGACGAGGCAGGTACGCTTGTCGATGTCGGGCGGGAACTTGCAGTAGTACTGGTGCGGCTCGTGGGTGACGGGATCGCGGTACATGCCGACGTGCCCGACGCGCGCCGAGGGCGTGAGCGTCAGGATGCCGTCGACCATGCCGAGGCCGGCGCGCAGGATCGGGATGATGGCTACCTTCTTGCCCGCGATTCTTTTGCAGGTGGTCCGCTCGAGCGGCGTGTCCACCTCGACGTCCTCGAGCGGGAAGTCGCGCATGGCCTCGTAGCCCTCGAACACGGCGAGCTCGGTCACGAGCTCGCGGAACTGCTTGGTGCCCGTGTCCTTGTCCCTCAAGATCGACAGCTTGTGCTGCACCAGCGGGTGCTCGATCACCTCGAAGCGCTTGGGGTCAAAGTCTCTCGAGTCCATGTGCCTTCCCTTCCGGCAGGGTCCCTGCCACGTGGGGTCCTTCGTTGCATCAGTCCTAGTCTAGACATTCCGGGCCCGACGCGCCCGCGATACGCCCTCCTACGCCCCGGGCTCGGGCGAGAGGCCTGCCGCGCGGAGGAACTCCTCGGGGCTGACGGAGCCCCGGCGGAGCACGCGCGGCTCCCCCGCCGTGCAGTCGACGATGGTGGAGGCGACGGCGATGGGGGCGGGGCCGGCGTCGAAGGTGAGGTCGGCGGCCTCGACGATGCGGGGCTCGAGGCCCGCGCCGGACGTCGCCGCCGCGAGGCCGTGCGTGTTGGCGCTCGTCGTCGGCAAGGGGACGCCCACCTGCCGCGCGAGCTCCCTCACGAGGTTGGACCCCGGGCAGCGAAGGGCGATCGTGGGGCGGCCGCCGGGCGCGGCGGGCCGGCGGTACTCGGGCGGCACCTCGGGAGACGCCTGGACGACGAGCGTGAGCGCCCCCGGCCACAGGGCCTTCGCCGCGCGCTGCGCCCACGCCGGCACGCAGGCGCCGTACACCTCGAGGTCGGCCGCGTCGGCGACGAGCCACGGCAGGGTCTGGGCCCGGTCGCGCCGCTTGATCGAGAAGATCCTGCGCAGGGCGGGGTTGCCCGCGAGCGCCGCGCATCCGATGCCGTAGACGGAGTCCGTCGGCATCACGAGCACGCCGCCGTCGGCGAGGAGGGCGGCGCCCCGCTCGACCGCCTCCTGGGCGGGCCGGTTCTGATCGACCGCCACTATGGCCCCCATGGCCTACTCCTCCCTGCGCGCCACGAGGACGCGCGGCCGGTGCGTGAGGTCCTCGCGCACCTCGACGGACGCCCACCCGCCCTGGGCGCGCACGAGGTCGGCGGCGGCGTCGAGGGTCGTCTCGAAGAGCTCGCAGCAGAGGGTGCCCCCGGGCGCGAGCGCGCGGGGCGCGAGGTCGAGCAGCCTCCTGAAGACGTCGAGGCCGTCGGGGCCGCCGTCGAGGGCGAGCCCGGGCTCGAAGCCCACGACCTCCTGCGGGAGCGTGGGCATGACCCCGCTGGGAATGTAGGGCGGGTTCGAGACGAGCACGCAGAAGGTCCCCATGAGGTCGGCGGGCACGCCCGAGGCGAGGTCGCACTCGACGACCCGCACGACGTCCGCGAGCCCGAGCGCGTCGCGGTTGCGCCTCGCCAGCGAGACGGCCGCAGGCGAGAGGTCCGTCGTGACGACCTGCGTGCCGGGACGCTCGCTCGCGATGGAGAGGGCGACGCACCCCGTGCCGCACCCCACCTCGAGCACGCGCGGGCCCGGTTCGGGTGCCTCCCCTGCCTCCTCGACGGCTTCGCCCTCGTCAGGCGAGGGGGCGTCGGTGACCGGCCGCTCGCCGGGGCCGGGTACGTAGCCCCCACGGAGCCCGTCCTCGGGTCCGGGAACGTAGACTATCGGGTCTACGTGCTCGTCGTCCCCGTCCTCGTCCGCTCCCGTGGCGGCGAAGCTCGAGACGGGCGGTCGCTCGGCGGCCTCCTGCGGCTCGTCTCCGGCAGGCGCCTCGCCGTCGGCCCCCTCCTCCGCGCCGGTTACGCCCCCGGCGCCGGCCACCTCGCTCGGCAGCGCCTCGAAGACGCAGCCGCGCGCCAGGGCGGCGTCGACGCCCTCGAGCGCGGCGTCAACCAGGACCTCGGTCTCCGGGCGCGGGATGAGGACCCCGCGCTCGCACCTGAGGACGATGTGGCGGAACGGCATCTCGCCTGTGACATACTGCAGCGGCTCGCCCGCGGCGCGCCTCAGGACCGCCGCGCGCATTGCGGCGAGCTCGTGCTGCTCGAACACCCGGTCGAAGCTCATGTACAGCTCGACGCGGGTGAGGCCGAGCACATTGCAGATCAGCCACTCCGCCGACAGCCTCGGGTGCTCGTCGCCCTTGCCCTCGAGGTAGCCCCGGGTCCACCCGAGCATCCTCCCGACCGTCCAGACGTCTTGCGCCCCGTCCGTCCCAGCCATCCCTGCCTCCCATCGGAAGGGGCCCGCCACCGGCACTGGCGACAGGCCCCGCAAGAAGGGGCCGGGGGCGCTTGGCTCCCCCGGCCCCGTCCACCTCACTCTCAGACCGCCTGCGCGAGCTTGTCCGCGCGGTCCTGGGCGGCGAGCGCCTCGATGACCTCGCCGAGCTTGTCACCCAGGAGCACCCCCGTGTAGGTGCTGTTGAAGCCGATCCTGTGGTCGGTCACGCGGTCCTGGGGCTGGTTGTAGGTGCGAATCTTCTCGGAGCGGTTGCCGTGCCCGATCTGGGAGAGGCGCTCGGCCCCCTGCTCCTCCTGCTGCTTCTCGAGCTCCATCTGGTACAGGCGCGCGCGGAGCATCTCCATGCAGACCGCGCGGTTCTGGATCTGGGAGCGCTGGTCCTGCGACTGCACGACCGTGTTGGTTGGCAAGTGCGTGATGCGCACGGCCGAGTAGGTCGTGTTGACGCCCTGGCCGCCGGGGCCGGAGGCGCAGTAGGTGTCGATGCGCAGGTCCTCGTCCTTGATCTCGATGTCGATGTCCTCGGCCTCGGGCAGGACCGCGACGGTGGCCGTGGAGGTCTGGATGCGGCCCTGGCTCTCGGTCTTGGGGATGCGCTGGACGCGGTGCACGCCGCTCTCGTACTTCATGACCGAGTAGACCTTGTCGCCCATGACCTTGAACTCGATGGTCTTGAAGCCGCCCGCGTCGCTCGGGGAGGAGGACAGGACCTCGATCTTCCACTTGCGCGACTGCGCGAAGCGCTCGTACATGGCGAACAGGTCGCCGGCGAAGATCGCGGCCTCGTCGCCGCCGACGCCGGCCCTGATCTCGACGATCGTGTCCTTCTCGTCGTTGGGGTCGCCGGGGATGAGCATGATCTTGATCTCGTCCTCGAGGCCGGGCAGCTTCTGCTCGTTCTCGGAGATGTCCTCCTGGAGCATCTCCTTCTCCTCGGCGTCCGCGGCCTCATGCAGCATCTCCTTCGCCGCCTCGATGTCGTCGAGCGCCTGCAGGTACTCCCGCGCCTTGGCCACGAGCTCCGCCTGGCTGGCGTGCTCCTTCGCGATGCGCGCGTACTCCTTGGGGTCCGAGGCGATGGCGGGGTCCATCATCTTCTTCTCGAGCTCCTCGTACGCGGCGATGATCTTCTCAAGCTTATCGCCCATGATGCACAGCTCCTCGGGGTAGTTCCCGCCGGCAGGCCCGCCCGGCGGTCGAATGTTCAGCGTATGAAGTCTACCACCTGCGCTGTCTGCCCATACGTCGCCCACCGCGGCACGCGGGGCTCTCCACAATCGGCTCGGGCGAGAGCGGGGCGCGCGCCGGGGCGCCAGCAGGCCGAGAAGGACGTCGGCGCCGAGCGGGAAGGGCGTTGCGCCCGCCGCGGACGGCGGGCCGCGGGGCTACCTCGACGCGAGCTCCTCCCCCATCACGAGCCCCATCACCGACGCCATCATGAGCCCGCGCGTCCAGCCGGAGGAGTCGCCCAGGCAGTGGAGGCCCGCTACGTTGGTGTCGAGGTGGGCGTCCATCGTGACGCGGTTGCTGTAGAACTTGAGCTCGGGCGCGTAGAGGAGCGTCTCGTTGCTGGCGAAGCCCGGCACCACGCGGTCGACGGCCTGCATGAAGGCGACGATGTTGGTCATCGCCCGGTACGGCATGGCGCTCGTCACGTCCCCGGCGCAGGCGTCGGGGAGGGTGGGGACCACGTTGGAGCGCGTGAGCTCCTCGGGCCATGTGCGCTTTCCGTCGAGCACGTCGCCGAAGCGCTGGACCAGGATGTGGCCCGCGCCCAGCATGTTCATGAGCTCGCCCACGTGCCGGGCGTAGTCGATGGGCCTGTCGAACGGCTCCTTGAAGCTCTGGGAGCACAGGACCGCCAGGTTGGTGTTGGGGCTCTTGCGGCCCTTGTAGCTGTGGCCGTTAACCACGGCGAGGCCCCCGTCGTAGTTCTCCTGGCTCACGAAGCCGCCCGGGTTCTGGCAGAAGGTGCGGACCTTGTCGCGGAACGGGTTGGGGTAGCCCACGAGCTTGCTCTCGTACAGGACGTTGTTGACGTCCTCCATGATCTCGTTCCGGACCTCCACGCGCACGCCCATGTCGACCGGCCCGGGCTCGTGGGCGATCCCGTGCTCGTCGCACATGCGCACGAGCCAGGCGGCGCCGCGCCTGCCCGTCGCGACGACCGTCTCCCGCGCGCGGAGCTCGACCTCGCCCGCGGGGCCGCGCACCCGCGCCCCCAGGCAGCGCCCTCCCTCGACCATGACCTCGCGGCACTCGTGCTCGAAGAGGACCTCGACGCCGGCGTCGAGCAGGTGCCGCTCGATGGCGAGGTAGATCCTCTGGGCGCACTCCGTGCCGAGGTGGCGGATCGGACAGTCCACGAGCTTGAGCCCGGCGCGGATGGCGCGGCGCCGGATGTCGGCGACGCGCTCGGGCGAGGCCGTGCCCCAGGTGCGCGCGTCCGCGCCGAAGCCGAGGTACATGTCGTCGACGCGCCCGATCTGCTCCTGCACGAAGTCGCGGCCGAGGAGCTCCGGCAGGTCGCCGCCCACCTCGCAGGAGAGCGAGAGCTTGCCGTCGGAGAAGGCCCCGGCGCCCGAGAAGCCCGTGGTGATGCGACAGGGGTCGCAGTGGGCGCAGCGCCCTCCCGAGGCCTTGGGGCAGCGCCGCCGCTCGACGGGCAGCCCCCTCTCGACGAGGGTGACGTGGCGGGCGCCGGCGCGGGCGAGAAGCCCCAGCGCGCAGAAGATGCCCGCCGGCCCGGCCCCCACGACGAGCACGTCGACGTCCCTGACCGACGCGTGCGGGCGCGCGGCGGGCGCGCCGGAGACCCCCTGTGCCATGGCGACCCCCCATCCACGTGGTGGCGCGGGCTGGGCCCGCAAGGCACCAAAGTATAATGGTGCGGCCAAAGCACTATGGCGCCGGCGGGGCGGACGGCCCCGCCGATGGCGCCGGAAGGGAGACCCTTGCCCCAGGACACGAGGCCGCTGCCGTTCATGGTCGACGGGCGGCCCTACTACACGCTCTCCTCGTACGACCCCGTTCGGATCGAGGTCTACGTCCCCCAGGTCACCGACGAGGACGTGAGCTACGCGCTCGACAGCATGGTCGCGAGCCTCGGGGGGACGGCGTCCGACCTCGACGACCCCCAGTGGCTGCAGGCCCACTTCCATGGCGCCCGCGACCTCGCCCAGCTGCGCTCGGCGGTGCGCTCCCAGGTGAGCGCCTCCAACAACCTGGCCGTGAGGGACCAGGTCATCTCCCAGACGCTCGCGGCGCTCGCCTCCCGGCTCGTCCAGCGCGTCCCGGACGCGGACGTCGAGAGGACGCGCGAGCAGATCCGCTCGCAGGCAGACGCCAGGCTCAGGGATCAGGGCCGCTCGCTCGAGGAGCACGAGGGGGAGCTTTCGCCCCTCGCCGGCCTCATCGACGAGGAGGCCCTCTCCGCCACCGAGCAGGCGGCCGCCCTCGACGCCCTCGCGACCAAGCGCGCTCTCGAGGTCGAGGATGACGAGCTACCGGACCTCCTCGGCGCCGACCCCGAGGCGGCGCGCCGCCTCGTCGGCCAGGCGCGCGAGGCGGGCACCCTCGACGAGGTGCGCCGGCTCGCGCTGAGGAACAAGGCGTGCCGCCTCGCCGTCTCCGAGGCCTCCGTCGAGTGGCATCGCGAGAGCGACCGGGAGGCCGCCGAGCGCGTCGCCCAGATGCGCGCCGCCCGCGCGGCGCGGGCGCCCCAGGGAGGGGCTGCGCGCACGGACAACGCCCGGGGCGACGCCGGGCTCAGGCTGGTGTGACGGCCATGGCGACGCATCCCAAGGAGATACGGATCGTCTGCGGCCTCGGCAACCCCGGCGCAGAGTACGAACACACCCGCCACAACGCCGGCTTCGCTACCGTCGACGCCCTCGCGCGCCGCGCGGACGTCCGCTACTGGAAGAGCGAGGCAGGCGCGCTGGTGGCCCCCTACCCCGTGCGCTCCCAGGACGGCTCCGAGCGCACGGTCCTTCTCGCCAAGCCCGAGAGCTACATGAACACGAGCGGTGGCCCGCTCTCCAAGCTCATGCGCGCCCACCACGTCTCGCCCCAGGAGGTCCTCGTCGTCCACGACGAGGTCGACCTGGCGCCCGGCGCGCTCGAGGTCAAGTTCGGCGGGGGCCTCAACGCCCACAACGGCCTCCGCTCGATCGCGAGCAAGCTCGGGACCCGCGACTTCGCGCGGCTGCGCGTCGGCACGGGGCGGCCGCCCGGGAGGATGTCGGTCGCCGACTGGGCGCTGCGCACCCTCAAGGGCGCCTTCCTCGAGGAGTTCCTCGCGGAGGCGGAGGACGCGGCCGACCTGGCCGCGCTCTGCCTCGAGCGCGGCGTGGAGGCGTGCCTGGGCAGGCGCTAGGGGCGCAGGCACACGCCGCCCACCGACCTCGGGCCACGCCCGCGGGTTCTCGGCGGCTGCTCGCAAGGCCGGCCTTGCGTTCGCCTCGAAAGAGTACTATGGAGAATGTCTTTGTGCCGCGGACGCACCGTCCTCACGGCACGTGGTGGGGCCGGTCCGCACGCGGGGAGCGCGCAGGCGGCACCCGGAAGTATTGGGAGAGGAGTTCGTTGATGTACAAAATCCTCGATAAGACGCAGTTCTCGGAGAAGGTGTTCAAGTTCCGCATCGAGGCGCCCCAGATGGCGCGCCACGCGCACGCAGGCCAGTTCCTGATGGTGCGCGCCAACGAGACGGGCGAGCGCGTCCCCTTCACCTTCGCGGACTGGAGCCCCGAGGAGGGCTGGGTCGAGTTCATCTTCATGGTGGTCGGCAAGACCACGATGATGCTCTCGACCTACGAGGTGGGCGACTGCATCCAGGACGTCACCGGCCCGCTCGGCCAGCCGAGCGAGTTCGGCAAGGGCAAGTGGTGCGTCATCGGCGGCGGCGTCGGTCTGGCCATCGCCTTCCCGATCACGCGCCAGCTGGTCGAGAGCGGCATGGAGGTCCACGCCATCATGGGCGCCCGCACCAAGGACCTGCTCCTGCTCGAGGACCAGTTCCGCTCCATCCTCCCGGACGACCACATCCACATCACCACGGATGACGGCTCCTACGGCGAGAAGGGCGTCGTCACCGCGCCCGAGGACCGCCTGCTCGAGTCCGGCGACGCCGACCACGTCTTCTGCGTCGGCCCCGTCCCGATGATGAAGTTCGCCACCCTGACCGCCGTCAAGCACGGCACCCCCATCCTCGCCTCGCTCAACCCCATCATGGTCGACGGCACCGGCATGTGCGGCTGCTGCCGCGTCGAGGTCGGCGGGGAGACCAAGTTCGCCTGCGTCGACGGCCCCGACTTCGACGCGAGCAAGGTCAACTGGGACGACCTGCGCGCACGCCAGGCCGCCTATCGTACCGAGGAAGGACAGGCCATCAAGGCCTATGAGGAGGCGAGGTGCGCATGCCGCAAGTAAATGGTCGCTACGTCCCTAACGTAAAGGCCCCCAGGACCCCGGCCAACGAAGAGGACCCCATCGCGCGCGCCAAGGACTTCCGCCCCGTCGACAAGGGCTTCACCAAGGAGATGGCGCTCGCCGAGGCCAACCGCTGCCTCGACTGCAAGAAGCCGCTGTGCGTCCAGGGCTGCCCGGTCAACATTAACATCCCGGCCTTCATCGAGGCCATCCGCGCCGAGGAGTTCGGCCGCGGCCTCGACATCATCCACGAGGCCTCGATGCTCCCCGCCATCTGCGGCCGCGTCTGCCCGCAGGAGAACCAGTGCGAGGGCCGCTGCATCATGGGCAAGCGCAGCGAGCCGGTCGCCATCGGCCAGCTCGAGCGCTTCCTCGGCGACCAGCCCGAGCTCGCCTCCGAGCCCAAGATGGCCCCCAAGAACGGCAAGAAGGTCGCCGTCATCGGCGCCGGCCCCTCCGGCATCGCCTGCGCCGGCGAGCTCGCCCGCAACGGCTTCGACGTCACGATCTTCGAGGCCTTCTTCACCGGCGGCGGCGTCCTCGCCTACGGCATCCCCGAGTTCCGCCTGCCCAAGGCGGTCGTGAAGCGCGAGATCGACGGCCTCGAGAAGCTCGGCGTCAAGTTCGAGTACAACTCCGTCGTCGGCCGCATCACCGACGCCGAGGAGCTCTTCGGCGAGTACGGCTTCGACGCCATGTACATCGCCACGGGCGCCGGCCTCCCCAAGATGCTCAACATCCCGGGCGAGAACCTCCCCAACGTCTTCTTCGCCAACGAGTACCTGACGCGCGTCAACCTCATGAAGGCCAACCGCTTCCCCGAGTACGACACGCCGACCAAGCGCGCCAAGAACGTCGTCGTCTTCGGCGGCGGCAACGTGGCCATGGACTCCGTCCGCACCGCGCTGCGCCTGGGCGCCGAGACCGTCACCCTGTGCTACCGCCGCACCGAGGCCGAGATGCCCGCGCGTCGCGCTGAGGTCGAGCACGCCAAGGCCGAGGGCGTCAAGATTCACGAGCTCGCCAGCCCGCTCGAGTTCGTCGCGGGCGACGACGGCTCCGTCGCCTTCGTGAAGGTCCAGAACATGGAGCTCGGCGAGCCGGACGCCTCCGGCCGCCGTCGCCCGGTGCCCATCGAGGGCTCCGTCGACCTGCTCCCCTGCGACCTCGGCATCTCCGCCATCGGCACCAACGCCAACCCGATCGCCAAGCTGATCGGGCCCGAGAAGGTCAACAAGTGGGGCTACATCGAGGCCGACGAGACGACCGGCCAGACCTCCGACCCGAGGATCTGGGCCGGTGGCGACATCGTGACCGGTGCCGCCACGGTCATCCTGGCCATGGGCGCCGGCAAGGCCGCCGCGGCCGACATGACCGCGAAGCTCTCCTAGATCCCAGGCAGGGACCTCGGCCTCGCCCCCCGCGGGCGCAGACGAGAAGGACGTGCAAGACGGGAGCCGCCCCGGGCCGAGCTGGCCCGGGGCGGCTCCTTCTTCGTCGCGGTGGGCGCCGGCCTCCCTCGCGGCGGCGCGCCCTTGTCGACAGGGGTCCCGAGGGCGCCTAGAGGGCTGCCCCGAGCACGACGAGCGCGCAGGCCAGCGCCACGCACGCCCAGTCGGCGGCCTTGAGGGGGTAGCGCCGGTAACTGCTCTCGCGCGTCCTCAGGTAGAAGCCGCGCTGCTCGGCCGCGAGCGCCGTCGCGTCCGTCTTGCCCACGGAGCTCACCAGCAGCGGGATGCACAGCGGCAGCATCAGCCGCAGCTTGCGGAAGGGGTTCTTGGTGTCGTACTCGACGCCACGGGCCGTCTGCGCCTCCATGATCGCGTTCATCTCCTGCCCGAAGACGGGCACGAAGCGCAGGGCCGTGGTGAAGGTGAAGGCGTAGCGGTATGGGACGTGCAGGACCTCCACGCAGGCGTTAGCCAGGTCGTTCAGGCGCGTCACAGTGAGCACGAGGATCAGCGGCAGGGCTACGCCGAGAAGGCGCAGGCACGCCTTGCCTCCCGAGGTCAGCCCGTCCGTCGTCATCCACAGGAGCACGTGATCGCCCCCGGTGACGAAGGCACACTGCAGGGCGAGCATCACCGCGGCGACCGGCAGGAGCACCTTGAGGATCGAGCGCAGCCTGTCCGAGACGTGCGCGTAGGCCCCGAGCGCGAGCGTCAGGACGAGAAGTGCCACGAGGACGGCCCAGGTCCTGGCGAGGAAGGTCGCCACGATGATGCCGGCCGCGAGCGCAAGCTTGGCCACCGGGTTCAGCCGGTGGAGGAGGGTGTCGCCCTCCACGTAGTCGATGACCCTAACCATTGCGCACCATCTCCCCTATCGCGTCGACGAGGTCCCCCACCTGCGTCCGCCCTCCGAGCCGGGCGTCGACGTCGGCGGCGAGCGCGGCTGAGAGCCGCGCCACCTCCGGCGCCCTCAGGCTCGCCCGGGCGAGCAGGTCCCCTTGGGCGAAGACCTCGTCCGTTGGCCCGCGCCCCACGACCCGGCCGTCGGCCATCACGAGGACGCGCTCGGCGAAGTCCGAGACGACCTCCATGTCGTGGCAGACCATCACGACGGCGCAGCCCCTCTCGGCCAGCTCGCGGACGGTGTCCATCACCGTCATGCACTCGCGGTAGTCGAGGCCCGCGGTCGGCTCGTCGAGCAGGACGACGCGCGGTTCCATCACCACGACGGAGGCGAGGGCCACCATCTGCCGCTGCCCGCGGGAGAGCACGAAGGGCGACTCGTCCGCCGGAAGCCCGAAGCGCTCCACGACCCTCCCCGCCCTGGCCAAGGCCTCCTCGCGCGCGACCCCGTGCAGCTCGGGGCCGAAGGCGACCTCGTCGATCACCGTGTTCTTGCAGAGCTGGCGGTCGGGGTTCTGGAAGAGCGTGGAGACCTCCCGGGCGAGAGTCGAGATCGGCGTCGTTCGGGTGTCCATGCCCGCCATCAGGACGCGTCCTTCAGCCGGGCGCAGAAGGCCGTTCAGAAGCTTGGTCAGGGTCGTCTTGCCGGCGCCGTTCTGTCCGATCACCCCGACGAGCTCGCCGGGGTAGACGCTCATGTCCACGCCGCTCACCCCGTCGCCGGTGCCCGCATAGGAGAAGCCCACCCCTTCCAGGCGGACCACGGGCTCCGCCCCCTCGGCGTGGGGACGGCTCGCTGGCGCGTGGGGCGAGCGAGAGGGCGCCGGCCGCAGCCCCGAGGCTGCGGACGCACCGCCCGGCTTTTTGGGCGCGAGGAGCGCGGCAACGGCGTCGTGCGCCTCGGCGACGGTGAGGCTCGGCGGGGTCCCGGGCGCGAGCAGGCCCTTCTCGACCAGGGAGTTCGTCACGCGTGCGACGCGCGGGCTGTCGACGCCCATGGCGCGCAGCTCGGCGGCATGGGCGAAGACCTCGCGCGGGGCGCCGTCAAGCTCGACCCTGCCGCCAGACATCACGACCACGCGGTCGCAGTGCTCGGCGAGCAGAGCGACCTTCTGCTCGATCACGACGACGGCGATCCCCTCGCGCTCGCGGACGCGTCGCAGCGTCTCGAAGACGAGCTCGGAGCTCGCGGGGTCGAGGGCGGCCGTGGGCTCGTCCAGCACGAGCGCGCGCGGGCGCAGCGCCAGGATGGCCGCGATCGCGACCTTCTGCTTCTGGCCGCCGGAGAGCGTCGAGATCTCTCGGTGCCTGAGGGCGGCCGCGCCCACGGTCGAGAGGGCCTCCTCCACCCGGCCGGGGATCTCGTCGTGCGGCACGCCGAAGTTCTCGAGCCCGAAGAGCATCTCGTCCTCGACGACGGAGGACACCATCTGCGCGTCGATGTCCTGCAGAACGCTGCCGACGACGCGCGAGATGTCCGTGAGGCTCGACTCGCAGGTGTCGCGTCCGCAGACCAGCGTGGCGCCGTAGAGTTCGCCGGAGAAGTGGTGCGGGATGGCCCCGGACATGGCGGCGGTAAGGGTGGACTTGCCGGCGCCCGAGGGGCCGACGACGCCCACGAACTCGCCCGCGCCCACGCCGAGCGTCACGTGCTCGAGCGACGGGGCGGGCGCGCCGGCATAGGTGAAGCTCACGTCGCGCATCTGGATGATCGGATCTTGCTGCAAGGTCGTGCTCCTCGAATCGTTGTCGTGCAGTGAGGCCCGGCGAGTCGCCCCTCGCCGGACCCGGTCGGGCTCCGCCAGCCCGGCATGCGCCGGGCCGGCGGCGGGGGTCTCCCCTCCCGGCGCTAGGCGCGGTGCAGGACCTTGGACAGCGGTACCACGAGCGCCTGGACGACGATGGCGTTGAAGACCGCGGTGCCGAGGACGATGGGGACCTTCACGAGGGCGGTGGCGACGGCGGCCCCCATCACGACCGTGCCGAGCACGGCGAACAGGGTGCCCGAGACCAGCGTGGCGACGAAGGCCGCGACCAGCGGTGCTGCGGCCGCGCGCCTTCCTTCCCTCGTCATCAGCCTCACGACGCCGTACATGGCGAGGGAGCCCGCGAGCTCGGTCGCGAAGTTGAGGCCGGGGATCGAGGTGGAGAGCTGGATCACAGCCGCGGAGAGGAGGCCGAAGAGGGCGGCCTGGCTCGCCCTGGCGTCGGTCAGCAGGATCGCGATCGCGTAGGCGGAGATGATGAACTGCGGCTTGATGCCGATGGTCGCCAGCGCGTTGCCGACCGTCATGTTCAGGATGGTTCCGGCGGCGAGAAGGACCGCCAGCAGCACCAGGGAGGAGACGTCGAGGATGCCGTGCTGCCTCGCCCCCTCGGAGACGGTGCGGGCGGAGGCGACGGATGCGGTGGTCTTCTCGGTCATGGTCTTTGCCTTCCTCTTGGATTCGGGCGCTGGCCCGAGGACGTTGGCGGGGGAGTGGGATCCGGGACGCACAAAAAAGAGGCCCCCGGTCTCCCGGGGGCCTCCCTGCGCCCCTTCTACGTGGCGCACGAACCTCACAGTCGACCGACAGCAAGGACGGGGCGCCACCACCAGCTCAGGTTGGAACGAACGTCGCTCATGCCGGCCATGGTGCACCTCCTCGTCTGGGTCGTCTCGTGCGTTGACGGGCACTATACGCCGCACCCCGTGGGCGCGCAAGCCAGATCCGTGAGATAAACCCGCCCGACCCCGGCTCGTAACATAGGTGGATTGAATTTGTAAGCGCAACACTGCATTCCGAAGCGCAACGTTTGCATCAAGTCCTGCAGAATGCGGCGGAAGCGTTGCGGCAAGGCGTGCAATTCGGCCTTCCGGAGGGCCCTGGGCGCC
>Ga0256406_1002479_pt1 | contig 25904 bp, 35 predicted proteins | sample RumenRJG_03DNA_FD_185986 | JGI IMG/M metagenome (GOLD analysis project Ga0256406, IMG submission 185986) | Bovine rumen microbial communities from Lethbridge, Alberta, Canada - RJG_03 | ecosystem: Host-associated > Mammals > Digestive system > Stomach > Rumen | place: Canada: Alberta | collected...
CCGATTCGGCGGTAGAAGTCATCTCCGTGTCGCTCCATATTAGTCGCCGCCGCTTTTAGGGCGCCTTCGACTGTTCCTGCCATATTGATACTCCTTTCGTTAATTTTGGCGAGTTGCTATCGTTTAGCGGTAGCTACTCGATGTCGCGCACGGCAATAGCCTTTTAAAGGTTAAATGAAAGGAGACTTCGCCGTGCGCTAGGTCTGCCTATGGGTTCGCGCCATGCTCGCCCACTCCTACAGACAGCCGGCTCACAGGTTTTGCCTGCTTGCCGACATCGTGGTGTTAGAGAGCACGACTGGTGGGCATGTCCTGCTCTCTAACATGGGGCCTCGCGCGCCCCATACCCCTGCTATTAGGTTTCAGCACAACCGCTCCGCAGACGCCGTTATAGACATTTTGATGGCTTTGAGCCCGTCTGCGGACAAACGTTCAGTGCCGACGTTAGACTCGTCATGGCTCGCCAGACTGGTGGGTAAAGTGCAAGGACATAGGTTCTTAACTTGTTGTCTGGTTTTGGCACTGCTCGTGCTACTCTGCTGTAATGTTCTTGATTGGACTAATTTTAGTTTATCACTTATGCTTTTTGCCGTCAAGCGTTTGGCGTATCTTCCATTCGCTCAGCGTCGCACTGCAACCGCCACTCGTTCCTTAGCTTGTCGGCGAGCTTCTGGACATCTCGGTCGCTCATCTTGCGCACGTCGTCGTCTCTCGTATAGGACAAGTCATGAATAGTCTCTTCATTCGCTTTGCGGTTCGCATGCCACTTCTCGGCTAACTCGCGCTCGCGCTTCTTCTTGGCTTCGGCTTCCGCAACTTCGTAAAGCTCGTGCATTTGCTTGTCCGCATAGTCGAGCCACGAACAGACGATGACTAGGTCCTTAAATGTCGGGAACTCTTCGGTCATAACTCGCTTCTTAGCTTCCAGCACGCCTACATCGGACGACGGAATGTCGAACATCCAGTTGACTGGCTTCCCGCGAAGTCTTGCAATTCGCCCAGCTTCCATGTCGAGTTCGACAAGCTTCGCTCGCACGCTCGCCTTCGTCTTTGAATAACCCGCCATTGCTAATGTCGCCATTCTAGCGTAGCGCCCATCGCCCATTATATTGACCTGGACGCTACTCAGCGTTGAGTATGCGAATGTCATGTCGTCGCCATTCCTTATCAGGCTCCGCTCGATTTCTTCGAGTAGCTTGTCGGCTTCTTCTTTGGCCTTATTCATGACGACCCTCGCTCATCTTCTTATCAATCATGGTCTTCGCCTGCTCAATCGTTAGTCGTCCGCTGTTGACCGCGGCGAGCACTTCATCGTTGCCTGCATACAGACGATTCAGGAACGCGATTTGCTTCTCAGTCGCAGGGTGATTGCTATTGCCTTGCCCGCGGTTCTCTTCGGCTTCGATTTTGTCGTCGTCATCGCAGACGAGTCCAAGTGCCATTAGCGTGGTGTAGCGTCTAGCGTAGGTTAATGACGCGCCGTATTTCTGAACGCTATTCATTGAACCGCTGTCTAGTGGCACGACCTGTGCTCCTTGTTGCCAGTTGCCATCGTCATCCTTAAATTCCACGAACTGCATGCCGTCTACGACCGCGATGCGCATTGCTGGCACCGTGAATCCCTGCTTCACAATGTCGGCGAGCGAGCTGTAACTATAACTGTATTTACCGCCACCTGCTCGGCTAGCATTCTTGACGATTTTCGCTTCTTCGGTCATTACTTGTTCTCCTTTCATTTAACCAACTTGATATTATCAATATATCAAAGTGGTTGGCTTATGTCAACACTTTTAGCGGACTTTTTTGCCAAAGTTTTCCACTTTTTCGCAAATTCGCTATCTGTTAAAGTGCTAGTTTTCCACTTTTATTTAACGTATCCTTGATGGGCGCATGTCTGAGCTTGCCAACTCCTGCTTTCACCGGTCTTTATTGGCTGGTCGGCTTCCGTGCCCATCACGGCAATGTCGCGGACGTCAGTCGCGCCGTGCCCGACAAGCCACCTAATGCCCTTGCACAGCTTCTGAACGTCGTCGATGGCGTAAAGCTTCTCGTAAAGCTCATTGGTCGACGGGTCGCGCCACGTCAAGCGGTAGCCGAGCAAAGTGAACCTGCCGTCGTCCAAGAACTCGGGCCTTTTAACCGCCGTCATTTGTTGTCTCCGTGGTTATAAATCTTGCGAATGGTCTCTTGTTTCAGCTTTTCCAGCCACTCGGGGTCTACTTTCGCCGATTCTTCCGTCTGCCGTCGTTCTTTCTCGTTCCACTCGCGTTCGCGCTCCAAATCGCCCACTGTGGGTCGCCACGGCACGAACTCGACATTACCGCCTGCGGAATTATTGCCCTTCATAGCGCTTGAAACCGCTCTATTTGGCGTTTTATCGCCCGAGACGTCTTGTTGTGCCTGGTATTTGGTTTTATACGCACATAGCTCGTTAAATTTGCCTTGAAGGTCGACGAAGTCGCTGATTCGCGGAGCGAAGCGGTCTTCTTTAATCTTACCGACGAACTCCACGGCGTGGCGGAGCTTCTCTTCGCCGATGTGCTTGTTCCTTAAAAGGTTGTAGCACGCCCTGCGGTTGCTCTTCTCTCGGCTAATAATCGGCGTGCCGACATGAGTCTGCCAATAATCGAACATGCCATTAATGTCGCTGTTGCCATAACTCGGCTTGCTGTCTGGTTCTTCCTTCTGGGCCACTTTTTGTGAATTCGATTCATTTACAGTCTCGCTGGCGACGTTGTCGCCTTTACGGTAATCCAGCACGGCTCTGTAAGCCTTGCCTCTTCCAGTATTACGAACACACTCGATATATCCGAGCTTCTCGAGCTTCTGCTTCGCACTGCGAACTGTTGATAGTCCAAGCCCGAGTAAATCCGCGCACTCTTCAGCCGATTCGAAATATTCTTCAAAGCCAGCGATTCTTGCGTAGACACACTTCTCGGCGAGAGAAAGCGATTTGTTGCACAAAACATCCTCGCTAATTATTATCAGACGCCGTCTTTCCATAGAGTTAAACCCCCTTTTGCAAGGGGGTGGGCGCTCTAGTCCCTTGCATTATACCAATATTTTCTGCCCTCCGCAAGCGACTGACTAGAACGCCACTTGCACTAATTTAATTTTAGCCCATTTGATAAAATTTGCAACCTCGAAGGCGGATTTATCGCCTTTATCTACGTAGTAGATAAACTAATTCTATTCTATAGATTTAATCTATGTTACTAAAATTTATCAATCAGATTGCTAAAATCTATCAATCAGACTGCTAGAATTTATCAATCAGAGTAATCAGACTACTAGAATTTATCAATCAGAGTAGCTAATTTTTGGTATAAATGAGCTACCAATTTTGAGCCAGTAAAAATGCCCCTGACGTGCAGGGGCTTGGTGCTAATCGGAGAATAGGTAGTCGCTGACGATGCAGGCCAGTGCCAGTGCCGTTTCTGGGTTCGAACGTAGCCGGTAAACGCCATCTTTGAACTCTGCTCCATAAAGGCTGAGAAGCTCAACCGTTTGTGGCGCTAACCGCTTGCCGTCTGTATTGACGGTCAATGTGCAACGCCTGCTCATAGATGACAACCTGAACTCGCCATCAATGCTTGCGCTCATGATATCTCCAATCGATAAGGTCCTAGGGCGAGTTGCCCTTACTTATTCTATCAAATAGTTTTCCACAGCTTTTCCACAGGCTAGTTCTTGGCGAGTTTCTTCCCTGTAAATACTGCCAGCACCGCTGAAATGAGACTGACGATGACCCCGCAGGTCTGCTGGACTTTGTCTGCACAAGGCAGATTCCAGATAACGGCTAGTCCTGAATAGGCTAGTCCGAGTGCTGAGACTAACCCAGCGACGATACTTGCGAGTCTCGTCGGCGTCATGCCACTATGTTTGGTTGATTTGCTACCTGCCATTTAATACCCCCTGATAGTGCTTAAAACCGCTTTATTTGGCGTTTTAATGTTAAAGTTGAGTGTTTATACATTTTCGACGAAAGTGCCCCTTGTGGAGCTTCTTGCGCCACATTAACTAGTCGCTAAACACGCCAAGCAAGGGAGCCATTAAGCTCAGCGTTGAACATTTGGTTTGCCCCAGGGCGCCAGAAGAAGGCGGTGCCGTCAGTATTAATAATGAACGTCGCTATTTCGCCACCGATGAACGCCGCGCACCGAGCGGGCGTCGATGGTCGCCAGCCAACCGGCAAGCTATTGAACGATGTTGCCGACTGAATGGGATTATCTCGCCCGTCTAGCGAGCAGATGACCAGTCCGATGTTGGTGAACTTATACATCTTTGCCCACCAGCCGTTGAATATTGGTGCTTCCAAATATTCACTCTTGCTCAGCGAGTCGTCATAAAGTAGCCCACTGGTATTACGCATATTACCCCCACTCATGTCGTTCGCCTGCGTAATATTGGAGCTTGTGACCGTCGTAGTTCTCTCGGAAATGCTGACCTGTCCCCAGATGATATAACCTGGCTCAGCTCCGCTCGCCTTCGCAGCTTCAATCTCGCTTGCCGTCGGAGCACCGTAGCTGGCCCCTGTAACCGCTATCGTTTTGACCAGCTCGGGCGTGCCTGCCGTCTGTGATGACGCCGCGACCGAACTCGCTGGCATGACGTAGCTCACGATGTAGTAGGTAGTAGAACCTGACGTGCTCGCCCCTGATAGCTCAACTTTCGTCGGCACGCCGTCTGAGCTGAACAGAACGTTATGACGGCTAAAAAAGTTGCCGTCTGTTCCGTCGCCATAGTAGACAGCTGAGTCTGGCGTTAATGCGTGCCCGCCGACCTGAACGCTCATGCCTGCGGGGTCCGTTGGCTCGACCTTAAAACCGCTAAAAATAGTGCCTTTGCTGTGGTCTTTCGCCATGCCGTGAAGCCATGACCAGAACTGGTCTTGCGGGTCTAGGTTGTAGTCGCCTGATAAGCTCTTAGAGCCAAGCCCCATTGCTGTAATTGCCATTATTCGCTCTCCTTAATCTCGTATATGTCGCCATTGAACACTGGTTCTTCGTCCATAATCTCTCCTTAATAGCAGACGCCGTAGCGCTTGCCGTCCCTTAGTCTCTTTTCTGCACAGTAGTTGCGATGTCCGCTCGCACCTATCCAGCTCACCCAGCGGAAGCCGTCAGCGTCGATGTAGCAATCGTAGCGCTGTGTCGCTCCGTTCGTGAATGTGCCGGCAATTTCGCCATTTAATGATGGACTTCGGCGAATATTGCGGTCTACTGTCGCTCTGAATGTTGCGACCTGCCTAACCGCCCCTGCTGGAATGCCCGTATTGCTGGTCTGTGCTGGTCTACTAACCGCCACGGCGTTATCGGGGCGGAAGATTGCGTTATAACCGCCGAATGGTCTTGACGCCGTGCCGACTGCTCGCCGACGCACGCCGTTTTGGTCAAGCCAACGACCGTTTTCGTCAATCATGCCGATGTGTCCGTAGCCACCGCCCATGTTGCGACCATAGCGAATTATATCGCCAGGTGCATAACCGCCACTAACTTGGTGAAACTTGGGCGGAATGAAGTCCTTAGCGTTGCCACGCGCCTTGTAGGGCACGTCGTAGCACTGATTTAGGTATTGCTGTATTAGCGATACGCATTGCCCAGGATAACTGCCGTTCGGGTTGGCGACAACGCCCTTTGCTCTCGCCCATGCTGTGAACTCTGATAGTGATTTGCTCATGCTTCGTCCTTTCTGCCTTTATTATAGCGAATTATGCCTTGTGATATGTCCAGCTTTGGCTAATACTGGCGATTTTGCCGACGCCGTAGCACATCAGCGGAATGTCGATTGTTCCACCGCTCTGAGCCAGTTCATAATCCATCGTCAGCATGAACTGCAACGTCGCCACGCCGTCTGCCGTCATGTTCTGTGGTCGCCAGTAGAACTGCGTTCCGCCATTCGTAGGGAATTGAGCCAGCGTCGCCACGTATTGTCCGCCTTGATAAAGCTGCGGCGAAACTGTCCATTCTACCGCTGGGTTCGTCGGTAGGTTGCGGTTGCCGTCCACAGCGGTGAGCTTAACTGTCGCAGTGCCTTCAATATAGGTTCCAATATCGCCACCACCACTCCATGAGTAGGTGATGCGCTCATTCGGGTGCTCTGGGTCTGGTCTCCTGCTCTCTTCGGCGAGCATGGTTGAACCTGCAATCGCTTGTCGCGATTTCAGCCCGCGGAGTTCCTGCTTGATGTCGCGGATTTCGTCCACTATTGATTTCATGACGTCGCCAGCCTGCCTTTCTGGTTCGCAATAACCTTAATGTGCAAGCTGACCGCATAGCTGTTGTAGTTCGCGATTTTCCAGCCAACTGCTCCGCTTTTGTGAACAGGTTGCCAGTAGATGTTTCCGATTTCTCCGCTGGTAAAGTAGGGCGTCGCTACGATGGTTGACGTGTTGCAGTAGAGCCAGAGCGTCGTCGTGCCTGTATGCGACGGTTTCGTGGTCGCGAACGAGTAGGTCGGCACGCTGATATCTGTTTCTAGCACGTAGCTCGGCATTGATGCCGCCGCCTGTCTCTGGGCGGACTTCATCGCCCGTAGTTCGGTGCTGATGCTCTTTATGAATTCGCTTATATTGCTCATGCTGGATAGCTCACTATTAGTTGCCCTGGGACATAGCTATTGACGACAACGTCTCCGCTATATGACCCTGCGACGCCAGGTAGCACTATAGCCCAGCTTAGCGTCGCTCGCTGTAATGACACCCACCAGTCTTCGCAGTAGATATAGTCGGTATCAGGCACGCTGACGTTTTCGAGCCATGCCGAGACGTATGGCGTCGTGTCGCCTGCTTCGTCGGCCTTAAAGATAACGCTGATATTGGTAATATCGCTGTTAGTTCCAGTCCAGCTCCAATGCTGGGTATACTGATACGCATTTACCGCCGACGCTGGGTCGGCGACTAGTTGCTGCGCCTTCATTGCGCGGAGTTCTTCCTTGATGCTTCGCAGTTCGTTTGCCGTGCTGTTAATTGCCGTCATATTGCTCCGTAATTAGCTTAATACTCTCGTTGCGGTTCTCGTCGCAGTTCACTTCGATGGTCTTAACTCTAACGTGTCCTTGGACGCCGTAGCCGACGGCAACGTCGTTGCGGTAGTCGATTCTATCGCCCACGCCGAAGCTCGCCCAGTCAATAAAGACGCCGTTAACGGTAATCGTTGGTGCTGGGTTCGGATTTAGTGCATTTTGTAGGTCGGCTTTCGCCTTCTGCTCTAACGCGTTGAGCGTCGTGATACCTGAGTATTGCTTGTAGCCTTCAATCCAGCCGTAGGTCTCAATACCCGTAGCGTCGCTCTGAAACGTCGTGATGGCGGCGTCGCCCTGGCCTTCGCCAACCGCTCTAATGCAGGTCATGAGTTCGGGCACGTCGGGATATTCTGGCAGTGCCGACATGGGTATCGTGCCCTGTGCTGGGTCGTAGGGATAGACGAACGTTAGCCCGCTATTCTTGCCCCTGACGTTTGCGAAGTTCACGGCGTAATCTTTATCAATCCAGATATCGAATGGCCCTTGCCCTGTGGTATTGTCGGTCATTTCGGCAATCGCTTCTGCTTCTGGCTTCCAGTCGTCGTATTGGCGAGTTATTAGCTTGCGGTCGGATAGCCTAGGTCCTTCCTTAAAGCCGAATGACGCCATGCCTTGACGGTCTGCTCCGGTGTTAATGATGTTCATACAAATATCGTCGGCATACCACTGGTTATATCTGGTGCCGTTCGGTATCAAGCTCCCGCCTGCTAGTTTCATAAATTGGTCATAAAATTCGAACTTAAAGTCCATGGCGTCGCCGTTCGCTTCGAGCGCTGGCATGGCGGATAAATACCCATGCGCCACGCAGACATTGTCGCTCGTTGGCGTATTCCTGACCCACACCTGGCAATCGGTCTTTATTGGTCTAATCATAGTTTCGACGGTCGCGCCGTGGCCCTGACACCACTTATTGAACGCCGTCTGGTCGACGCTGAACGTGATTTTGTCGTAGCCGACTTTGGGGTTGCGATTCACGCTCCATGTTAGATTTCGCGCGATTCGTCCGAGGTCGCCGATGAGCTTGCGGTCTCTGAGTAGCCTGATTTCGTAGACTTTCGTATCAAGTAAGCGACGCATTATCCGATGACTCCATTCCAGCTAAGCGTTGACTTTGTCGCCGTGCCTGAGCTGATGATGTATCGTAGACGGTTGACACCAGACACCAGCCCAACCCAGCTCCCTGTCATATTGCTCGTTACGTTCGCCGTGCCTAGGAATGCGGTGCGGTTTAGCGTATCGACTGTTAGCGTCTGTCCCCTAGCGACTGTGCCGTTGTAGGTCATTTGCGTATTCGTCGACACGTTTCTTAGGCTCGGGTTGACCGCTAATCCCGTAACCGTCCAGACGGGTTGCACTGGGATAATGCTATCTATATAGACGCTCGGCGTGGCGTCCACGGCGCCCATGCTGGCATAGCCCTTAGCTCCGTAGATATAACCTGCCGATGTATAGATATAGCCTGCTGACGATACCGCCTGCTTGTAGACTGGGACGTCGATAGAGTGTGCATAGATGATATTGCCGTCGTCGTCTTCTGCGTATTCATAGAGATAAGGGTCGCCAAAAGTTAGTTCCACTTCCCATGTCTGCCCACGCTCTAATTTGCTCCGAAGCGTCGTCTGCGGTGCTGTCGACAGCCAGCCTTCGCGAATTTGCGACTGTCTACCGTAGCAATCTGTGAACACGGCGGTGAAGTAGCGACTTCGTTCGAAGAATGATAGGAACTCCTGCCGTGCTTGCATGTCCGCTAACGCTCCGCCTGCTCGGTGGATATAGCCCGAGAACTTAATCGTCCACGGTTCGTAGAACTGCTTGACCATTTGTCCGCCGTCAGCTCCTGCATAGTTGAAGGTGCTCGACCTTAACGCCTTAACGGGGAACAGGTCGTCCGTCGCGCCGTCAATAAATGTTGACCAACCGCCAATTTTTAATCGCCTGCCGTCGTCTCGTCTGAACTCAACTCTCATGCTGCCGCTCCTGTTCTGATTTGCTGATATTGCCACCTGCTATTGGCGTTGCGGTCGAACTGATAATAATAGTTCTGCGTCATTCCGCCACTAAATGCCAGCGAGCCATTATTTAACGCGTCCATGAACTCTACGCCGTATCGCCTGACGGTATCCGCCTTTACGACGTATTCGCCACGACTGAGCCACGCCATATTGCTGTCGCTTGTTCCTGTGCCGACGCCACCGACGTAGCCACCAGTAGCGAGCTTCGGTATTGTCGGAAAGTCAGTATGAGCACCGCCAATGACCGGCACCCAGTCGGGCACTTTGAGACTGTTTATCTTTTTAATAACGACATTGATGCCGTTGATAATCGTATTGATAGGCCATTTGATGATACCGGCAATTGTTCCGAACACGCTCTTGATACCGCCAGCGAGAGCTTGAACGCCCGCTTTGACGGCGTTCCAGCCTGCTTGGAAAAAGCCAACGATTCTGTCAATGACGTTCGTTTTAATCCAGTTCGCGATTCCGCCGACGATGCTCATTGCTCCGTTCCAGACATTCTGCACGCCAGTCGTGATGCCGTTCCATAGCCCACTGATAAAGCCGACCACGGGCTGAATGACATTGTCGTTAACCCACCCAGGTATTCCACTGATAAAGCCAACCACGGTGCCCCAGACGCCCTGCACAAAGCCGACTATTCCGCCAATAATACTCGTTAGCGTCGTCCACATCCCCTGGAAGAAGCTCACCACGGTAGCGATTGCCCCTTGAATGAAGCCGACCACGGCGCCCACAATGCCGTTCACTAACTCCCTGAACCCTTCCGATTTGTTGTAGAGCGCCACTAATGCAACGACGACCGCAATGATTGCGCCGATAATGAGCACTATTGGATTCGCTGCTAAGAATGCGCCGACTGCGCCGAGTGCCGAGCCGAGAGCTTGTATGGCCATAACTAACGGTCCAGCTATGGTGGTAGCGATTGAGAGTAATCCTGAGCCTATTGTGCTAATGATAGGCACTAATTTAGGCGCGAGCGACAGAGCCCCGCTAAATACCGTGCCGACACCGCCCCCGACGAGCTTTAGCGCCTTGCCCGCTACCGACCCGATTTTGACGATGTTCCCGACCGAGCTCGATAGGTCTCCGATGAACGTTCCGATGCGGATAGTCAATAACGCCAGCCCTATTGATTTAATGGCGTCAATGACTAACTGCTTGTTGTTCTTGACGAAGTCGAACACCTGCTTGACGTCGTCCGTGAAGCCTGGTATATATTCGTCAATAATCGCGCCGACGTTTGTCAGAATGTCTCGGATAACTGGTTTCAGATTTTCGCCGAACTGCTTCGTGGCGTCGATGAGCTGTTGAAATGCCTGCTGTGCATTACCACCACCGCCGAGAGCCGCTAGAAAGTTCTGAGCTGCGCTCTTCATTTGGTTGAATGAGCCTTCGACAGTTCCGCTACCTTCCCTTGCAGTTGTGCCGGCAATTTTCATGTTCTCCTGGGTCACGTGGATGGCTTCGATGATTTTGTCGAAGCTAACGTCGTTAATGTTCTTGGCGGTTGCCTTAAATGACTTACCCATGACGCCTGAGTCGTTGACGAGTCGCGCCATTTCGCTTGCTGTTCCGCCATAGCCCAGTTTCAAGTTGTCGAGCATGGTGTAGTTCTGCTTTGCGAAGCCCTGATAGGCATACTGGATGCTGTCCATACTCGTGCCGAACGTATTGGCATTGTCGCTCATATCCTGAATGGCGGTATCGGCAATTTTCGCCGCCTTGGCGGTATCGCCATTAAGACCTTTAATGAGCGACGCGGCGAAGCTCGTCGTCGTATCCATGTAGTCGTTTGCGGACATGCCCGCCGTCTTGTAGGCCTTCGCTGCGTTCGCCTGCACCGTTTTGCTGGCACTGCCAAAAAGCTTATCAATACCGCCAGTGAACTGTTGCCAGTCGGAGAAGCCCTTAATCGCTCCTGAGCCGATGGCGACCGCCGCCCCTGCTGCTGCCTTTGATGCCTTGCCGAGTAGGTCCTTAACAGTGCTGTCTAATGAGGCGCTAATGTTCTTAAACGAATCGCCGATTTTACTCGTGCTGTTCTTGGCGTCAGACTCCATTCCACTGAGACCGCTCTTAAACTTGGCACTATCGAGCGTTGCGTCTACCTTAATGGTTCCTACGCTAGTCGCCATACGCCTCCTTGTTGAGTTCTTCGTCTAATTTCGTTAATGGTTGCCGTGCTTTCTTACCGCCCATCGCAGCCACCGCACTGGTGCTTATCACCGCCTGTATGAGCTTCGCGTCATGCTGTGCTTCGCGCTTGCGTAGTGCTTTCAGCACGCTTGTCGCAAAGTCGCTATCAAGTGCTCCACTAACATACGCGCAGAAGAAGTCCCAGCCACCGAGAGCTAGGGCGTCTGCGTATGCCATATCGACAGGGTTCACCCGCCGTCGCCAGTTTTTCAGCGTCGCTTCATTTAGCTTCCGCTGTGTCTCGGTGTCGACGTCTTGGAATGCGCGGTTCTTTAATTTTGCGTTGATTTTGGCGTAGTATTCTTCGGCATTGAACGTTTGCTTTGCTTCTTTTCCGTCGTCTCCCATGTCTCAACCTTATTCGTTAAAGTGTTAAACCAGCACGGCAATTTAACGCTGGCGTCCTTCCGCCTAGCGTCTCGGTAGCTTTGCAGTGCTTCCGTCGTCGTTAACGGCACGACCTTGACTGGCGTATTCGAGCGGATGGCCTGCTTCAAGCCCCGCTCGTATAATTCCTTGTTGAATGCGGGGCAGACCCCGCAAGCCGTTAATGTGTAGTAAATGAGCATTATTTGTCGTCTCCCTTGTCGTCATTGCCGGCAATAGCGGTCATTAACTTGCTGAGCACCTGTGTTGAATACGTCAAGTTGCCCAGGTTCTGGTCTATCCATTCGGATGGGCTGTTATCGTCGCATTTAACGTTCGCCTTCCACGCCCGCTTGAAGCGTTCCATGGCGGGTTTCAGTTCTCGCACGATGTTGCCTAGCGCTTTGGCGTCGTCGTCTGCCTTCTGCATGTCGTCTGTAAATGGAACAAGCTCTAACGCATACCGCTGGAACTCTGTTAGCAAGAACCGCCCACCGCCAGTGAATACCCAGCGGTGGGTCTTGCCGTCGAGTGTTGTAAAGTCGACCGCCACATCGTCGGCCTTGCCGAATAGATTATTGATTTCTGATTTTTCGTCGAATTTGATTGCCATTGTGATTGCTCCTTTGCGTCGCTTTGGACTTACTAACTAAAACTCTAAATTGCTCTACGCGCCTGGGTTTTTCATCGTCCAGGTAGTCGGGTCGAATACCTTGGTTGCGTCTGTCGTGCCGAACGTGATTGCCGGCGTCGTGTCGCCTGGGTGTGCATAGACAGTGAACGCGATTTGGAATGGGTCATCACCGCCTAGCGTCACGTCGTCGGTCATGAGCGCGATGTCCGCATGGTCGATTTTAATCATTTTGTAGGCGTTCTGCGTATCGCACATATCGACCACGACCACCGCCCTGTCGGCTACGGTTGCGCATGCGTTAGGTGAACCGAACTGCAATTCGCCGTGTGTCGCGTCTGAGCCAGCCGTGCCGTTATTGGCGAGTGTCGCTAGCTCTTTCATGTTAGCGAATAGGATTGTGCCGCTAATGCTGTTGCCTTCGGTTGTGCCCTTGTCGTAGGTGAAGGTGCCCGCCGCGGTCTCATCGTCGTATGTCTGTGGCGTTGCACTGAACGTCAAGCCATCGCTCGTAATGCGTGTCGGCGGGATTGCAATAACGCTGTCTGCGTCGACAGTTGTGCCGTCGCTCTTGTAGCTCGCGATGTAGACCATTGGCCTATAAAATGTCCTGCGTGCCATTTTAATTGTCCTTTCTTTCGTTAAATTTAATCGTGATAGTAATTGACTTAATCAGTCTGCCGTTAGCGTCGAGTTGCTGTGTCTGCGTCGCCCCAGTGTGCTTAATCGAGATAACGTCGTATATGTAGTCTCGGTTGTAGTCCTTGAACTCGTCTGCCTTGCCTGCCAGCTCATACGGATTGACCTTTAATCCGCATATGTCTTGCGCATCGCCACGCACCCATTGCGTGATATTGTCCAGCCAGATTTGCGACCAGAGCTTGTTGCCACTGCGTGCGTAAATGGTGATTTGCATTTGCTCGGCGTCATCCGTCGAACCTGCATCGCCATCGCTGACTATCCAGACGCCTTCTGCATCTGGCTTCTGCGGAAGCTCTTCCCAGTAAATTGTCGGCGTTGCTTCGTCTGCGCTCTTCTTGATTGAGCCAAGCCCTGCTTGCTCCATCGCTAACATGAGTGCTGGGACTATCATTCGTCACCTTCTCTCTCGTTAACGCTCAAAAAGAGCCTGTAATGCTCAACTTCACCTGTGCGGAAGTTCTTGCCCGTCGCCACCCGAACCACGGTATAGACGCCACCGCCAACCTTCACGGTGCTACCGACGAGTTGCTCGTCTGGCGTATCCAGCTCGGTTGGTAGCACGCTCGGCGCAATATTTAACGTCGCCTGCCCTGTGGCGTCAGGATTCCGCTCTTCGATGTCGCTGTTGGCTCGCGGCTTGAATACGCCGAATCCGCTAATTGCTTCACTTGTCCAGCTTGCACCGGTAAAGGTGTTGCCCGTCTCGCTCTCGATTGCGGGCAATCTCAGTTCGAATGCCGTCATGGCGTTGTTGCTGAATATATTCATGCGTCGCCTCGGTTCTCGCGGTAGAAGTCTGGCGTCCATAGCGGATTGAATTTCGCCGTGTCCGTCGTCGGCTTCGGGCACTTGCTGAACGCTTTGATGACGTCGCCGTATTTCTCACGAATGCGGGCGACCGCGTTTGCTGGCAAGTCGCTCGCTTTCGTATAGGAATAGTTCTCAACGGTCTCGCTCTGAACTTCGCCGTCCGTCGTCTTATTCGTGAGCGTCCAGACGGTTAGGTCAGCTAGCATTGGTGCTAACGCTTCGGGCAGAGCGTCGGCGGTCAGCGTCTCATCGCAGAGTAGTATCTGTGCTCGGCTGACCGCCACGCTAATGGCGGTATCAAGGTCGGCGGTCTCGACGCCGTGCTGGCTAACGTCGTAGCCTGCTAACGTCTTGATGGTGCTCGCTTGAAGTTTAATCGCCATTTAATCGCTCCGCTCTTTCGTTAAGCCCCAGCCTTGACTAGTCCAGCCGCGAGCTTGCGACCCTGCAATGAACCACCTACGTAGCGGACAACTTCCATGACGTCTTGGTTCTTGGTGATGTCGAAGTCGGTGAAGACACGGCCTGCGTTGTCGCCGTTCAGGACGTATGCTTGGCCATCGGCGTAAGCGATTGCCAGCATGTCGGTGCCGACCATCTCTTCGAGTTCGAACACGCGGGTGTTCGGGAAGATTTGCTCTGGTGTTGTGCCAGGAGCAAACAGTGGGGTTCCGAGTTTGCTCTCTTCGGTCAATAGCTTAGCAATAGCGCCATAAGGAACGACTAGAACTTTGCGACCATTTGTATGAACCGCTGATAGTGTCTTGAAGTAGCGGGCGTATAGACTATCGGCTTCATCTTCTGAGACCTTAGTGGCCACAGCGCTGGCGTAGGTGCCATTTGTCCCGCTTCCGTCAATATCCGCCTTCATGCTGAACAGGCCGCGAGTGCCGTCGAAGGTGCGTAGGTCTGGAGAACCTGCCGAGCGACCATCGCCGAGAAGGACACTGACCACGATTTCGTTGGCTACGCGGTCGGCTAGTTCCTGCGCACGGAATGCGACGAGTTCACCGCTGGCGTCGTCGACCAAGTCCTGCAAGTCTAGCGGGAGTTTCTTGTAAATGCCCTTTACGCGGGTTGTGCGAGACAGCGCCTTCAACTCTTGGTCCTGCTTGACTTCGCCTGGCTTGTGGCCCTTAGCGCGTCCGCCTTCATCGCTGGCTGGCTCGAACGCGTATAGGTCTAACTGCTTGGCACGGCTATTGCGGAAGGTGCTTAAAATGCTGTCCTGGTCAGTCCAGGTCTTGAAGAAGATTTGCTCAATTTGCGTCGGTAGAATGTCCGCATCAAGGCCGAAGCTCTTGACCTTGGCATTCCAAGCGTTGCGACTTGCCATCTCGCCACGGTTCTCACGTAGCGTGCGGGCAAAGTCACGCACAGCGTCGTCGCTGTCGATGTAGCTCTTGCTATTGGATTTAACTTCGATTTGGGTCACTTTCGTCTTGCTCTCTTTCTCAGCTTTACGCTCATTCATCTGAATGTTCACAAAGTTGTTAACCGATTTGCTCTCGTTCTTTGCTGGCTCGGCTGGCGTTGTGTCATCGCCACCATTGCTGGTTGCTGGAGCGTCGCCGTCGCTTTCACCATCACCGCCCTCGGTCAAGGCTTGAACCTTGGCTTTGAGTTCGTCGATAGCGTCGTTCAAGCTCTTCGCTTCATCGGCGGTCAGCTCATTCATGCTAATGTTTGCCATTTCGGCTTCCTTTCTCTCGTTAACGCTCACAAGCTTGGTCGTCTCGTCGTTGCCGAGCCACACGGCACTGATTTCCAATAATCTGCCGTCATGAATGACGCCGTCCTTGTCTTGGTCGCCGTCCGCGAACTCGACCGTGACGCTGAATGTGTCTAGCATGTCGTCTTTGGCGAGCGCCAGCACATTGTTGCCGTTGTCGTTATTAGCGAGCGTTGCTCTTGCCATCAGTCCTGCGTCGGTCAGCCACAGTCCGCGAACTTCACCCGCTTTCTTGTCGACTGACCATTCGTGGTCAACAAGTAGTGGCAAAAAGTTCTTGCTGTCGCTGGCGTTCAGGTCTTTGACTAGCACGTTCGCCCCTGTCTCTGGGTCTCGCGTCTGCAAGGTGTCAAGGTCGATTGTCTCGCCATTCGCCATCGGCTTGCCCGAATTGGCCAGGAACGTGATTTCGCGTTTCTCACCCGAGCCGATTTGTGCTTTGAACGTCTGCGTTAGATTTAGTTTGCTCATAATTTTCCTTCGAAGCTTTAATCTCCGCGGCCTTCTGGTCTTTTGCGTCAATCTCGCTTCTATCATTAGTGTAGCACGCACCCCATAGCGTATGTGTGCTCAAAAATGAGATTTTGAAGTGCGTGTTGTGCTTACAGTTGGCACATTTAATCGTGGCATCGACGTCGGTCTCGGTCGAGCCGAGCCACCGTCCGCATGCTTCACAGCGTAAGTCGAATTTCATTTGAAGTATCTCCCAATATCTGAGTTGGCGACTTCTTGCGCCGCCTTCGCTAAATATTGAACCGTCGACGGGTGCTTGTAGTTGACTTCGTGGCGTATATACGCGTATGGCACTCTGGTTGAGCCGAATATGACCGCCACGCTTTTGTCGCTGTCCTGCAAGCGCGCCGAGTTTCTTAGCGCTCCTGTTAACACTGGTGCTCTTGCCATCGCCTTGCGTTCCACGTCGCTCATCATCATGATGACGCCCTGCTTGAACCGCTTATCGTAAATCAGTTGCGGATTGACCTGCCATTTAATCCCCGCCATACTACTCCTTCCGCTTAAAGCTCACAGCGAACGCACAACGGCAGTTGTTGTGGGCGTCGGGCACATCAAGGTCGACGAAGTCCACCATCGCCACGCCGTCATCACCGCCTAGCTCCACTACGTCGCCTTTATTCGCGAACGGCTTATTCAATGCCACAGACTTGCCATTCATCGCTCGGCAAAAGGCGCACGTCCTAGCGTCTTCCGTCGCCATCCACGTCTTAATCGCGACCATGTCGTTGGTATCGGCTATCTCATTGGCACTTTCGAGCCGTCCATACCGCTCACAGTTAACAACTTCATTGCGAGCGAGTATCTCGGCGGTATCTTTGTCGAACAACTTGTCTTCAAGTAGCTTGCGGGTCTCGTCCATCGTCAGCTCTTTGTCGCGTGCTTCCTGCAACGCCTTCTTGGCGCGCGTCGCCGTCCAGTTGTCATGTGCCCATGCTGTCTGCCGTAGCCGCTTAAACCATTGCTCGTTCGTGATATTCTTGCCCCAGACTTCTGGTGAGCGTAGCTTGCTCTGGCGTATCAGCTCTGCCCCATTCTCGGCGATTGATAACTCTGCTACGCCGTTCAATGCGTCTCGCATCGCCTTTGCGAACGTCTCGACTTCTTCGTCAGTTGGTGTGTAGTCGTTCACGCTCACACCTTGATTTTCCAGCGCCAAGTTCGCCACGCGTCGGTTCTCATCGTTCACGATTTTGACTAGTCGCTTGACCGCGGTCTCTCGCACGTCATCTGCGTGCGAGTTAATCGTTAAAAAATGCTTGTTCTCCCCGATTGGTAGTGCCGTCGGCGTCTCTTGCTTCGTTAGCGTGAGCGTTGCCCAGTCCCGATTTAGTCCTAGCGCCCTGCACGCGTCCTGCACGCTCGCTCCTGCGTTAACCAGCGTTATAAGCGAATTGACGTTGGTTGCGTCGGTCTCCGCCTGCACCTTGCCGGCATCGGCGAGTGCTGGCACTTCGAACGTATAACTGATGTGCCAGCCAATATCGTCTTCGCAGATACGAGCCAGCTCATGCTGGAAGCGTGACCACGTCCGCCTTAGTAGGTAATCGATTTTACGGGCTAGGTTGCGGTCGCTCACCTGCGCATTGTTGTAGGTTGCCGTTGCGTCATTACCACGTGCGATTGCTGGCACGCCGTAGACGCTGTCCTTTTTGTCCTGCACGTTCTTGATGAGCGTGTCGAGTGCCAGGTCGCGGTTGGTGCCACCAAAGCTCACCCACTCAATGCTACTGCCATTTAATGGATTGCCATTCTCATCCGTCGGCCTGTATGCGTATTGATAGTTCCAGTGTCCACGGCTACCGCGCTTATGCACATTTTCGAGCTTCTCGACCGCCGATTGGTAATCTTCGTAGCTGTTCGCGGTCACAATAAACATGCCGTCTGGCTTGGCGCCGTTCTGGAAGAATCCTGCCTGATACGCTGCAATGTAGTCTTCGATTGTCGCCCACTTCTTGGACGCCTGAGCAGGGCTAACGCCTATGCCGTATGCGTCCGTCGACATGGAGTAGTAGAACTCCATCACATCTCGGCTGTCGCAATACTCCGTGATATTGCCGTGCGTCTGGTATTGATACCGCACGCGTCCATCGCTCATCACCTGCCGACTGCTCGGCGGGAGGAATATGTATCCGGCAATGTTGTCGCTAACGCGCTTTATGCGGTCGAGGTTGCCCCCTGCGTCATTCGCCCAGACTACCTTGACGATTGCTCGGCTCTGACTGAGAACTGTCGACGCTAGATAGTCCGCAAAGTCATAGAAGCCCATGTCGTCATTCGGGTCGTAAAGTTTCTGTATTGCATTCGGCTGTGGCGTCAGCTCTTGGCCGTTGCTGTCAACGGCATACGGGGCCACCATCGCGAACTGTTCGACTATTGGTCTAATGTCCGAGAAGTTGGCTTTGTAGTCGTCAAAGTCCAGCCCTAACAGTGGCGCCCATAGCGTCCCACTCGGTTGCAACACGCTCACGCTTCGAGAATTGGCGCTGATTGCCCCACCGTCGTGAGCACCACGGTGAGTCATTACCCGCAGCCTGTCAAGTATGCTCATACGTTAATTATAATGCAAGTCAACCCCACCAACTCACCTTTTTTGGTGTTTTTGGCTCATAGAAGCATAGAAGTAGCGAATCGGCAATATCGGGACTTCGATTGCCCGTCGCGGACTTGTAGTCATCCTTGCTCTGCACTTTGCGCCGTCCTTTGCTATCGAACTCCCATTGCCTTGACGCCATCTCGCCGACAAGCTCATTCTTGAACTTCGCCACACTCTCCATTCCAACGGCATTGATAATATCTGCAAAGTCGAACCACATCTCGCTCGCCGCGTTCGGATATTTATCGCTTACTTTTGCTCCTTGGGCAAAGTTCACCGGCACGACATCTAGTCCGCGCGCCTTCAACATGTCGGTTAATCCACCACCAACGCCCGTATCGTCGATTTTAATCCGGCAACCTTCTGCCTTGAAGTGCCCGACAAGCTCTTCGACCATGTTTGCTTGGTTGGTCAGCGACTGCTTTTCGTGGACGCGAATATCCATGACGTCAAGTCCCTTCGCGATTGTAAACACGCTACGGTCTGCACCAAAGCGAGCGACATCAATACCAACTCGCCACGCTCCGTCGCCTTCTCCGCGTCTATCAAACATGCGAATAATCTCATCGCGATTTAATATCGCATTTTCAACTTGGCTCAGCGGTTCGCCCAGCCATTTCCACGCATAGCTCGGCATGCCCTTCTCGCTCTCTCGCTCTTCCTGCATCTCCAGCGGTTGCAAGCCGTAGCGGTCGAGCGTATACGTGTCCAGATACTTCGCGTATGTCCTTGGTGGGTGGTTTCTAACGTATTTTTCGTATACAGGGTCATTCTCGGTTAATCGGTTCATGGTAAATATCAGCCGTGAGCCGTCTTTACGAATAGTCGGCGTCAGTAGGTCGAGTGATAATTGCGAGAGCGATTGCGCTTCTTCCACCCACGCTTCGTCGAACTCGGCATATGACTGCACCGAACTCGCGTTATGAAGACCTATAAACGCCCACTCACTGCCAGTGGTCGTGCAATAAAGTCTGTTCTTTTGCGATACGAACCACTTGTCCCAGCCATTGCGGTCAATAATGCTTTCAAGCTCTGCTTTAACGCTATCGCCGATTGACGTCTGGTATTCGCGACAATCCAAAAAGCGCATTCTGCGCGACATGCCCCGCACCAGCTGGCTCTCCGCCACGGCATGTGTCTTGCCCGTATTATGCGTTATAAAATGGTGTCGATTGCCAATAACGTATGTGAATGGTGCTCTGGCGAGTTCAACACCGTAGTAAAGTCGCCACGGCGATACCTTGAACGACGAGTGCACAATTCTCGCAAATAGTCCCTTGGCACTTGTGGGTGCATCTTGGACAAATCGTCGTAAGCCTTGGCTTTCAGCTTGCCCGTCTTCGGTAAGTCGGCAATGTGCTTGTCGTAATAGTTGCGAATGGCTTCTATCTCGCTTTGCGAATATTTCGGCGTGCCCTTCCGCTTTGGCTGTTCTTCGACATGATAAACGCTGTTGTATAGCTTCGTGCACCACTCTAGGTTTTCTACTCGATTGTCGCTTCTGTCGCCATTTAGGTGGTTCACTGTGTCCATATTCGCGGGCTTTGCTAAGAAGGTTTGAGCAATTATCCTGTGTACCTTGATAGTCCGCCCATCTAGGACGGTTCGCAGGTAGCCGTTGGCATCTTTCGCAGGTCGAATTACAGCAGGAATGCTTGACCCTTTCCAGCTTAAAGTCAAGAGACGTCCCATATTGCTCGCATAGTAGCGTGAGCTGACGCCTTTGGCTCTCGTCCAGACTTCCCCAGATAAGCTGATAGAGCGGATAAAATCCTTGTCCGCAGAAGTAAGGGTGGTCGAACGTGACGGTCGTCGTTTCGCCTTCATATGTCCATTCTATCATAGGTTTAGGGCATTGACCTGCCACCGCAACATGAGCCACCGCATTCTCTACAAATTCGCCCGAGTATTCGTCGTAGCTAATGACTTTGTCTCCTTGCCTTAGTTCTTCTACTGCTTTGGTATTTCCGTTAGCCATGACCACGGGCGTGCCACCCGCTAGGCACGACCTTCCACTGAAATAGACAATATTCCGCCAGCTATCTTGATACAGCGGCAGGAATTCAGGAAGCACAGATGTTTTAACTACGCTCATACTCATAGTATAGCGTCAAGTCCGCTAATGATTTTAGCCTTGACGTAGTCGCTCATGTCGCCCTTCGCGGACTAATTTACCGCCAATCCAGAAGCTAATGTCAATACTTTTAGGAGTTTTTCTCGGCGTTTTTCTCCGAGTTTTCCACAGGTTTTCCACTTTTGGCGTCGTCCTTCGGAGCGAGCACCTGAACTTCAATCGCTTTCGGCGTGGTGTCAATCGTCTCGACAACTTCCTTCGGCTTGCCATAAACTTGATTTATCTGTGACTCGATAACCTTCCAGTCGCCCTTAATGAGCCACTTTGCTAGCTGTCGCTCAAACATCGGCGCGTCGTGGTCGCCGATAATGACCCTGAGAGCGTCCTCGTCAAGCTTCATCATCTGCTCGAGTTTGTAGCGAGGCGTGTCTTCTTTCTTCCACGCTCCTCTTGAGCTTTTATTACCCCCGGGCTGTCCGAACTGACGGTTCTTTGGTGGTTTTTTATAGCCCACCTCATAGTTCCCATGCTTCTGCGAATTCGTCATAACTCAAGCGCTCCTTTCTACTCCTATTTGGTACCCTCTTGCCAGCCGTCTTCGTCGCCATTATGCACAAACTGCCAGTATCGCTTGCGTATAACGTCGCAGTAGTGGCGGTCTAGCTCTGCCGTGTAGCAAACGCGTCCCGTCTGCTCACATGCTAGTAGCGTTGAGCCACTACCGCCGAATGGGTCTAGGACAATCTCGCCAGTACGTGAGCTGTTCTTAATTAGATACGCCAATAGCGCTATCGGTTTCATCGTCGGGTGTTCTCGACTGGCGCTTGGCCTCGCAAATTTTAGGGCTGTTGTTGGTAATGCGTTGTTGTCTAGTATGTCTTTTAGCATGGCGACCGCATCCGCCTTTGACATAGCGTCATAGTCTATCTCTTTGTCAAGTATCGTGTCTTGTGAACGACTACCGCACCAGTAATGAGCTGCGCCTTCTTTCCAGCCATAAAGACAAGGTTCGTGTCGGTGATGATAGTCTTGTCGGCTAAGCACCAGGCTGTTCTTGACCCAGATGAGATTCTCTCGCACCTCGCCAAGGTTCGTCTCGGCTGCCTCCACAAAGTTCTTGACTTCCGCCTCCGAGTACCATATGTAGTACGACGCTCCTGCTTTTGCCGAGGCTGACGCTGCGGCGAATGCTCCGTCTAGCAGCTTGCGAAACTCGCTGTCGCCGAGCTTGTCGTTCTTAATCTTTAGTCCAGTTCCGCCTTGGTAGTCCACGTTGTAAGGTGGGTCTGTCAACAATAAATCGGCGACTTTATCGCCCATCAGCTTAGTCATAATATCTGCATTAGTGCAATCGCCGCATATCAGTTTATGCTTGCCCAGCGAGTATACTCTGCCAGCTTGGCTGTCTGGCTCGCCTGCCACTTCTGGGACATCGACTTCCTCGACTTCTTGGTCGACATTCTCGGGTTCTGGTATGTCCAGCCCCCACTCGCTCAGCTGTCCCATATCCCACTCATTCGCTAGCGCGTCCCAGTCCCAGTCGCCGAATGCTACATTATCCTTTATAATGAACTCGCGCTTTTGTTCTGGCGTCAGGCCTGAGACCGTCTCGACTTCCGTCTCTGTCGCTCCATTCGCCAGTAGTGCTTGATAGCGCATGTTGCCACCAAGAATCACGCCGTCTTCGTCGACCACAATCGGGCGTAGCTTCATCATCTCTGGAAAGTCGCTTAACGACTTCTGCAAGGATTTTAGCTGGTTTCTCTTAATCGCCCGCGGGTTGTCAGGGTTCGGCTTAATCTCTGACAGCTTGACCGTCTTCTGCTCTCGCTTAATCATAACGTCCCAATTATAGCAACTTTGCCCAGCGCTCGGCTAATGCCGTGTCGTCCGCCTGTCTCGGCAGTCGAACTCTCGCGGAAATACTAACCCGTATTTATTCGCAACCTGAGATTTAATCATTATTGCAATATCCCTTCCTTCTTAGCGTCGGCGAGCACCGCGTTAATGTCTCGATTTGTCGCCATCTCTTCTGGCAAAGCCTTCATGCGGGCATTCAATCGCTTGATAAACTTGCGAAGCTCGTTCCGCTCCTGCTTCTGCTTCTTTAATGCTTCTTTTGCCTTGCGTAGATTTTTGCGAGCGACCTTGACGTCTTCCTTCGCGGACTTAATCGCCAAAGCGTCGCTTTCTAGCTCATTTAGTGCAATCCGCTTAACATACTTAGCTTCTCGCACTGATTTAATCTTATACATGTTAATGTTTGTGTTGATTTTGTCGTTTTTCATTTTTAATCCTTTCATTTAACTTTTACGACATTATTATATTATCATACCGCTTGTGTTTTGTCAATACTTTTAGCGAATAATTAGCTCTCAGTTTCGCACATTCGAAGCTTGACCCACATGTCGATGCCGTCGAATAACGCGTCGACGTCTTCCTGTGTCAAATTAATCATCATGTGCCCGTCGTAAATGGCCATTCGCTTGCCAATCTTGGCGTCATTGCCGGTATTTAACGTCCAGCACGCCCAGAGCACGAATTCATTGCCGTCGGCGTCCTTTAGCGGAATATCGCCCGCCAAAATGGTATTTAATCGGTTGCGCTCGGCGTCATAGTGGTCGTCGAGCCAGTTCATGACTTCGCCCATATTCAGCTCGCTGTCGTATTTATCAAGTGCCTTGAAGCTCGCCACAAGCGCATTTAGTGCTTTGTCTTCTGGGCTTGTTAACTGTGTCATGTCGTCTCCTTTCTAGCATTTAACCGCCGTTAAGCTCTCGAACTCGCCCTTACCGTCAATCTTGAACGCCTTGGCGTAACCAGTCAGACCTTTAACGAACTCATTGACGCTTTCGACGCTATCAAGCTCGTCTTCGTGAATGCTCGGGCACGCCTTGCTATCCCAGACGCTCACCGCTAGATACTTAGCACCAGCGACAATCTCATAAACCTTGCAACTCAAATTCCCGAATGTGCTAACTGTCTTAACGTTCAATACTGTTTCAATCATCTTTGCTCCTTTCATTTAACCTTGATGACATTATTATATTATCAAAGTGCTTGGCTTATGTCAACCATTTTGACAAAGATTTTTACGGAGTTTTCCACTTTTTGGTGTCGGCAATCACCTAAATTTGCCAACTTTTCCACTTTTTATGTGCCATAATGGCAGTATGAAGGACGGCATCGCGGCCATTACACCGGAAGGCAATCTGGATTTGTCTCAGTTATCTGGCGACCAGCTCGTGGTCGCTCTCTATATGCAGATCAACCAACTCAATCAGCGCATGTCTCGTATTGAGTCAAAGCTTGACAGGTCAGCCACCGCCGACCAGCTCCACCAGCTCAGCGGGCGTATTGATGAGTTATCCGATTCATTTAACGCTATCAATGACCGCGTCGAAGACCTTGAACGCCAGCACCGTGCTCTGAACGCTGGATTTTTGGGGCGTCTTCGTGCTCGTCTCGGCGACTACGCCGTCACGGTATTTTTAATTACCGTGGTGGTCGTCGCCGTCGGCGGTATTTGGTCATTCATCCAGAACCGCCAACAGATTCGTGATTTACAAAAGGAGGTTCGCTCCATGGAGGACTTAGCGCCATGAAGTCGTCAGCGTGGCTCGCTCGCCGTCTCTCTCGCTTGCCGTCGCCACCATCTCGGGCATGGTCGCTTCAAAATTGCCAGCTTCGCTCGGGGCTTAGGTCGAATTGTTGGTCGGTGACTTTCGAGACTGATGGTTTCATCATTTGCGACCCAAAGAGCCGACGAATGCGGATACTGCTCGACGGCACGCTCGAACCAATTTCAGGCGGGCTTGATGCCCTGGCTTGGCTCTCGGCGTTCTGCCGTGAGCTTCCGCCGTGCCGTGCTTGTGAATAACAAAAGAGAGCGGGCCAAACACCCGCTCAGAAAGGAGTGCTCCTTATTGTTTCGAGCACTACTATTTTAACCGTTTTATTTTGCGACGCCAAGCACTTTGCCATGCGTCAATTGGTTGACCATTCGTAACGGCTTCCATAAAGGCGATGGCGTCGTCGGCACCTTTACAGACGCCAGTCCAGATGCCTGCTTCGTCGAGAGCAGAGAGCCACCCTGCTTGCTCGTCGCTTAATGTGCCCCCATGCTGGCGCTTCATCTCGACGGCGACAATATCCAGATAATCTGGGTGGCCCTTCTGATGGCAGATAATGATGTAGTCGGGAAAGCCCTTGCTCTGACCGATTCGTTTTAATTTTGCCCCACGAATCATGGCGTTCGTGCCACCGCTCTGGCTCTCATTGCTAATGTGGGCGTGCTTGTAGCGTTTCGCCACTAGCCATTGGTGGAAGACCACGCATTCATCATATTCGCTCGGACACGTCGTCATTTGCCAACCATCATGACTACCCATGTAATTAACGCTCCTAAGATGACCAGCGACATCCCAGTCACGAAGTCTGGAACACACATTATCGACACACTCCTATGTAAAGTTGACCGTTGGCGTTCGCTCTAATACAGCTCTCGCCACTTGCTGGCAACTTATCCGCCGTCAAGTTGGCGACGAATAACGCCAGAATGGAAATGAATATCGCTACTGCCGAGAGCGCTATTGCCCAGACGGTCAGCGTCCATTGGTTGATTTGCTTGGCCGGCTTGCCGTCGGCGTCCTTGATTTCGATTTTGCTCATTTTGCCCCCTTTTAAATTCTCTCAAAGTAAATGTTAAATTTATTTAGCTTTGACCGCTTAGTATTCGCCGTCGTCCGTCTCTTGCGTCTCATTTAGCGCCTCTTTCGCCCATTCGAGATAGTCAATCGCTTTTTGTAGGTCAGTCGTTCCGCCTTTGTCCTGCGACCGCCAGATGTATTTGAGCGCCGTGCCGATGCACATACCGTAGAACTGGTCTGGCGTCAGCATGCACTTAATCGCGTCAATGCAGGCGACATACGGCGATTCTGTTCTCGCCCGCCGTGCTTGCCGAGCTTCATACCATGACGGTAGCTCAATCGCTGTCGGCTCACTCGTGAACTCTCGTTTAATCGGCATTTTAGTCCTCGATGTATTCGACCTCGATTTTACGTGGCTTTGGTGCGACTTCGCTTTTAATCACCTTTTTCTCGGCCAGCGTCTTCTTGCTAGGACCGCGACGACTAATCGTGCCACCTTTACGACCTGCTCTGACGGCGAGTTCGTGGCTACTCGCGAAGCCACCACCGCGTGAAATAGTTCCGCCTTTCTTACCGATTCGGTGGTAGAAGTCA
>Ga0256406_1002481_pt1 | contig 25855 bp, 24 predicted proteins | sample RumenRJG_03DNA_FD_185986 | JGI IMG/M metagenome (GOLD analysis project Ga0256406, IMG submission 185986) | Bovine rumen microbial communities from Lethbridge, Alberta, Canada - RJG_03 | ecosystem: Host-associated > Mammals > Digestive system > Stomach > Rumen | place: Canada: Alberta | collected...
TTTGAATTTATAGAAGGATGGTATAACAGAAAAAGGATACATTCAGCGATAGGATATCAAACACCCTATGAAATAGAAGAAATGTCAGCGTAAAAATTACACGCTTTTGTGTCCAAAAACTTGACACAAGTCCAATTTTCTATTGACATTTATAGTCATTTGTTATAAAATTATATATGAAAAGTTCGACAATAAATTACATAAAACGACTAATATATTTGGTATTTGCCTTGACATGGATGATAACAGTGTTTAATTTTTCAAACGAGCCAGCAGATACTTCACAAAATACAAGTCTTAACATAACCAAAAAAATAGTAGAAACATTTGTAAAGAAAGATACAAGCACAGAACAAAAAGAGCAAATATTAGAAAAAACAGACCACATTGTGCGAAAATTGGCACATTTTACACTTTATGCCATAGGTGGGTTTTTTATATTTAATTTTATTAATACATATAATTTCGGGGATATAAATAAAATTATATATAGCTTATGCACTGGCGTAATTTATGCCTGCACAGATGAAATTCATCAGCTTTTTATAGAAGGTAGAAGCGGACAAATTACAGATGTTATGATAGATAGCTTAGGGGTTATAACAGGTTTAAGTGTATTTTTGTGTGTAAAAAAGATTGTTGAAAGATGTAAAGCTAAAATATAATAATAAATGAGGGAAGTAAAAATGTTAGTTAATGATATCGATTTAAAAGATACAGAATTACATTTACGCAGTAGTTCCAAGGCATTAACTAAATACTCAAAGTCTAAGGCAGTAAGAAATTCTTTAATGTCAAAAGCTTGGAAGGCTTTTTATACATTTTCAAAAAGAAGCTTTGACATAGTATGTGGAATTATAGGATGCATATGTTTATTACCAATTTTACTTCTTGTAAAAATAGCATATTTAAGACATGGAGACAAAGCTCCAATTTTATTCAAACAAGAAAGAATTGGAAAAGGTGGAAAAACAATATGCATGTATAAAATAAGAAGTATGGTACATAATGCAGGACAAGTTTTAGAAGAACTTATGGAAAAAGACCCTGCAATAAGAGAAGAATACACAACAAATAAAAAATTAGAAAATGACCCAAGAGTTACTAGAGTAGGAAAAATATTAAGAAAGACATCTTTAGATGAGTTTGGTCAATTTATAAATGTTTTAAAAGGCGATATGACAATGATTGGACCAAGACCATATTTACCTAGAGAAAAAGAAGATATGGGTAATTATTATAAATATATTATTCAATGCAAACCGGGCATTACAGGATACTGGCAAACTTCTGGCAGAAGTGATGTTACTTTTGATGATAGATTAAAAATGGATTTTAAGTATTGTCAAAAAAGAAGTTTAAAGGTTGATGCAAAGTTGTTAATGAAAACAATATTGAATGTTGTAAAAAAAGAAGGAGCAATTTAGTAATAAACACTTTTTAAAAGTAGAAAAATAAGGGGCGATATAATTGAAAAAAGAATTTTGTGTATTAATAATGGCTGGAGGAAAAGGAACTAGATTTTGGCCAAAATCAACAGAAGAAAAACCGAAGCAATTTATAAATTTAATAGAAGACAGAACAATGATACAATTAACAGTTGACAGAATAAAAAAACTTGTTCCAATAGAAAAAATTTTTATTTCTACAGGAGAAAAATATATAGATTTAGTAAAGGAACAATTGCCAGATTTGCCTGAAAAAAATATAATTGTAGAACCAGTGGGAAGAAATACTGCACCATGTATTTTGCTTGCATCATTGTATATTAAACAAATATATAGTGATTGTAATATTGCAGTTTTACCATCAGACCACTTAATAAAAAATGAAATAGAGTTTTTAGAAATTTTAAAAAAAGCAAATGACTTTGTAGATAAAAATAAAGAATCTATAGTAACAATAGGGATTACACCAGATAGACCAGAAACAGGATATGGATATATAAAATATAGCAAGATAGGAAAAAATGAAGTTGTAAAGGTAGATAGATTTGTTGAAAAACCTGATTTAGAAAAAGCAAAAAAATATTTGAAATCAAATGAATACTTATGGAATGCAGGTATGTTTATATTTAATGTAGATTATATGCTAAAAGAATTAGAAAACAATTATAATAATACATTTAAATTATTGAAACAATTACCTAGCATATATGATAAAAACTATAATAAGTTATTAAAAGAGATATATCCTGAAAGTGAAAATATATCAATAGATTATGCAGTAATGGAAAAATCTAAAAATATATATGTTATACCTTCAAATTTTGGTTGGGATGATATAGGAACATGGAAAGCATTGGAACGATATGTAGAAAAAGATGATAAAGATAATCTTATTAAAGGACAAGCATCTATATATAATTCTAGTAATAATGTTTTATATTCTGGTGAAAAGAAAATTGTTGTTATAGGATTAGACAATATTTTTTGCATTGAATCGGATGATATGATAGTAATAGGACCAAAAGAAAAAATGGAGGAATTAAAAAACTATAGAGAAAAAGAAATGGAGAGGGAAAAATTATGAAATTAGCGATTGTACATGATTGGCTTACTAATATGGGAGGAGCAGAACAAGTAGTAATAAATTTTAAGAGAATATATCCAGATGCTCCAGTGTATACAACATTTTATACACCAGAAAAATTAGATGATGAGTTGAAAAATATAAATGTTAAAACAAGTTTTTTACAAGGAAAGAAGCCAGTATATAACCATAAAAAATATTTTCCTCTTATGCCTTTAGCTTTTTCAAAATTTAATATGAATGATTATGATGTTATACTAAGTAGTTCATCAAGTTGTGCTAAAGGGGTAAAAAAAGGAAAGAATGCAATACATATTTGTTATATACATACTCCAATGAGATATGCATATGAGTATAAATATGAATATACAAAAGGAATGAATCCAATAAAAAAATTCTTAGTAAACATTTTATTATTTTTTATGAGAATATGGGATAAAAATAATAATAAAAGAATTGATTATTTTATTGCAAATTCTTCTGAAATTCAAAGAAGAGTTAAAAATACATATAATAGGGATTCTATAGTAATAAATCCACCTGTAAGATGCAAATTATTTAATATATCAGAAACGGATGGAGATTATTATTTTATAGTTTCTAGGCTTGTTCCATATAAAAGATTTGATTTAGCAGTACAAGCATGCAAAGAATTAGACAAAAAATTAGTAATTATTGGAGATGGACCAGAAAGAAAGAAGTTAGAAGAAATTGCAAATGGAGATAAAAATATTACATTTTTAGGAAGACAACCAGATGAAGTTGTTAGAAAATATATGTCTGAATGTAAAGCATTGTTATTTCCAGGACTTGAGGACTTTGGAATAGTACCAGTTGAAGCACAAGCATGTGGAAGGCCAGTAATTGCTTATGGAAAAGGCGGAGTGATAGATACAGTAATAGATGAACAAACAGGAGTATTGTTCGAAGAACAAACAGTAGAATCTTTAAAAGATGCTATATTGAGATTTGAACAAATGAAATTTGATAAGTATAAAATAAGAGAACATGCTTTAGAATTTGATGAAGAAGTTTTTCAAAAGAAAATAAAGAAATTCATAGATAATAAGATTAAAGAAAAATTATAGAATAATTTAGGAGAAATTTATGAAAATAGCAGTAGACGCAAGAATGATAAATATGTCGGGGATAGGTACATATATACAAAATTTAATGAAAAATGATTGCTATGATATAGCATTGGGAAGAAAAGAAGAAATAGAAAAGATAAGTAATAAAGTAGATGCTATTGAATTTGATGCACCAATATACGGAATAAAAGAACAATTAAAATTTCCATATAGAAAATTAAAAAAAGAAAAACCGGATGTACTACATGTACCACATTATAATGTTCCTATTTTTTATAGGGGAAAAATGGTTGTAACAATACATGATTTAACACATTTACTTTTTCCGGAATTTTTACCAAATAAATTTGCCTATTTTTATGCTAAATTAATGATTTGGATAGCACTAAAAAAAGCTAATAAGATTATAACTGTATCACAAAATACAAAAAATGATATATTAAAAATGTTTAAAGTAAATCCTGATAAAATTGAAGTAATATATAACGGGGTAGGAGAAGAATTTGTAAAAAAAGATAAAGAAAATATAAAATATTTATACAAAAAATTTAATATACCTCAAAATAAAAAAATAATAATGTATGTTGGAAATTTGAAACCTCATAAAAATTTAGAAAGATTGTTAGAAGCATATTCTGAAATAAAAAATAGAGAAGAGACTTGCTTAGTATTAGTAGGTAAAGCTTTTTCAAAATATAATGTTTTGGAGGATAAAGAAAAAAGACTGGGAATAGGAAAACAGGCTATACATACAGGAATTGTTACACAAGAAGAATTAGTAGATTTATACAATTTAGCAGATTTATTTGTATTTCCTTCACTATATGAAGGTTTTGGAATTCCTGTATTAGAAGCATTGGCTTGTGGAACACCTGTTATATGTTCAAATACATCATCGTTACCTGAAGTGGCTGGGAACAACGCTATGTATATAAATCCCACGGATGTAGAGGATATAAGAGACAAACTTGATTTTGCAAATGGCAATATGAAATGTAAAGACTATTCTGAATGGATAAAAAAATTTGATTGGAAAGATATTTCAAAAAAAACTAAAGAAGTTTTACAAAATAATAAGAGGAATAAAAGATGAAAATTTCAAAATTAAATAATATATTAATGTATATATTAGTATGGTTTATAATATATTCAAGTGCTTTGAACTATACAAATATACCTTCGGTATTTAGTTATTTAAAAGATATTATAATATTTTATTTTATGGCGTTGTTGATTATAAAGAATAAAATAAAAAAACCGAAAGATATGGGAATATCTTTTTATATTTTATTTCTTTTAATAGTAATAATATCTTGGCTAGGATTGATAAATAACACAGAAAATTCAAAAATAGAAATAATTATTAGAATATTAAGATATTTAGAATTTTTCATTTTATTTTTTATTTTTGCAAATATTGAAATAATTTGTACGGTTCCATATAAAAATTTGATAAATTGGTATATTGCATTGTCTATTGTTTTAGTGTTTGTACACATATTTGGATATTTTGTACCTAATAATATTGTAAGCATTTATATAGATAATAAATTAGGCAATGGATATTATAGAAATAGAATTTCAGTTGGACAACCAGCAATTGCGGTATATCCAATGATAATCTCATATTTATATTTGCTAGTTTATAAAAAAAATAATTTTAAAATTGTGTTAAGTATGATTATATTACTATTGGGGATTTTTATTTCTATATCAACTACTGGTATATTAGCTATATTGGTTACGACATTAATATTTATTATATATAATAGATTTAAAAATAATTTTAAAAAAGTGATATATACGATATTATCGATTTCAATAATATTTTTTGTTGGAATAATTATAATAAGAAATATACCGGAACTTAACGAATTATATGAAAAACAATCAAAAATGCTTTCAATTAAAATTGAAGCATTATATAAAGAAAATATAACAGATTTTTCAATGAAAACAAGAAATGATAAATATAATGATATAAAAAATAGCAAAAAAAATATTTTTGAAAAAATCGTAGGAATAGGTCTTCTAGGATATAATGCGAATGGAATAGTTGTTGGTAGCTTAGAAAATACTTTTAGAACTATGAACGTATGCTATGGAATAATAGGATTATTAACATATGTAGCTTTTATTGCTAGACATATTATATATGAAATTAAACATATAGGAAGTAAAGATGGAATGTTTATTATTTTACTATTTATTGTGTTTGCAATGCATTCTTATACTTTAGAAGTTTTGTATTTACCTACTATATCTTATACATTATCATTATTTTATTGTTATATAAAAAATAAGAATATAAAGAGGGAAGATAAAAGTGAAAATATTGATAATTAATACATATTATTATCCAAATATGATAGGAGGAACTGAAAATAGCATAAAAATTTTAGCAGAAAATTTAGCAAAATTAGATAATAATATTGTTGCGGTTTATTCAGCGGACAATAATAATAAAAAATTAAAAAAAGAAAAAATAAATAACGTTGAAATGTATAGAGGACATGCTGGAAGATACCAAATAGAAAGACTAAAAAATTTTAATACAAAAAAAATAAAAAAAATAAGAAATAAAATACTTGAATTAAATAATATTACTGCAAAAAAAGAGATTAGAACAGTAATAGAAGACTTTCAGCCAGATGTAATACACACAAATAATTTGTTTGGAATATCTACTATTATATGGAAAATAGCTAAAGAAAAATATAATATTCCAATTATTCATACATTAAGAGACTATTGGATGTTGTATCCTATAGTCTCAAATGAAAAATTGTCTAAAATATTATTACAGCCATTTATGAGAAAAAGAACCAAATATGTTGATGTAGTAACAGCACCATCCAACTGTACATTGGAAAAATTTATAGATAATGGATATTTCAAGTCATCAAAAAAAGAGTGTGTAGTTAATGCAATAGATATAGATATTGAAGAAACCAGAAGAATAATAGATGACAAGACAAAAAGAAAAAATAAAGATATTAAATTTATGTTTGTTGGAATGTTAACAGAGAATAAAGGAATAAGAAATTTATTAGAGGCTTTTACTAGTATAAAAAATGATAAAATATCATTACATATATACGGACAGGGAATACTAGAAAGTCTTGTAAAAGATAAAGAAAAGCAAGATAATAGAATTAAATATCATGGGCAACTGAAAAATGAAGATTTAAAAGAAGAGTGGATAAAAAATGATGTGTTAATTGTTCCATCAATATGGGAAGAACCATTTGGAAGAGTTGTAATAGAAGGAAACCAATATGGATTACCAGTTATTGGAGCAAATAGAGGTGGAATAAAAGAAATTATTGATTTAACACATGCAGGTAAAACGTATCAATTTGACAATATTAAAGAATTAAAAAATAAAATAGAATATTTTTGTGATAGAGATAAAATAAAAAAATATTTTCAAAACATTTTAAGCAATATAGAAATATATTCTATAAAAACTCAATTAAATACATTTATGAATATTTATACTGAAGAATGGAAATCTTATAAAGAATAAATTAATTTTATAAAATTCAATGATGTTAAAACCAATAAAACTTTTTAAGTATGATATGTATTATTTTAGTTAGATGAAACAAAACAACAAAAATAATTGTTTTTGTACAACATTTTTTATGTATATAATTTATTAAGTTTCGGCATTTATAATATTTTATGGCAAAAAATATTTATTTGCAATTTATCTATTAATTTAAAATTTTTATTTATGTATTTTATATAATTTCCTAAATTATTAATATATATATTAGAAAATATTTGAAACCATTATAGAAAAAACAAGCTATATAAGTATTTATGCCAGAAATTAAATAATTATAATAATATAAGTTAATACTTATATTATTAATAAAAGACTTTATTAATAGATATATAAATCTAAATGTGTAGGGTGGGATGCTATATACATTAACACTTTAGTGAGTTGAGAATGCAAAGCATTCGAAACAGTTAACCACCTGCTAGGCAGGTGCAAGTTGAAAGCTTACAGAAAAAAACATCTCAATATGATATAATAAAAGGTGTTCAAGCCAAATATATCATGAAAGGAGAGATGCCTTATGGCAAATAGTTTATTACATTCTAAATGGATGTGCAAATATCATATAGTATTTATACCTAAATATAGGAGAAAAATAATATATCATAAGTTAAGAGAGGATATACAAAAATATATAAAAGACTTATGTAAGTGGAAAGGTGTAGAAATAATAGAAGGACATATGATGCCTGACCATGTACACTTATTATTATCAATAATAACGGTAAATAATTGAGCGATACCAGCCATAAAAACATCTGCTTTGGTAGTTTTGGCATTACGAGTTTTTCTTCCAGCAATTCCCATATTAGACTTTATATGGTTGATAGATTGTTCAACAACACCACGAATTTTATAAACAGAATCCCATTATTCAGTGCCACGAATTGTGCCGGGATAAAGTCTGTAATTTTTAGAAGGTGTTGTGTAAGCAGTACGTCCATGACTTGCAGAAGAGCAAGGATTTTCGCAAGAGCAAATCCATTTGCCATTAACTTTATTAATTTTAGGACAATACCATTTAATTCTGTCAGCACGGCCTTTTTCATGACATATACCAGCATGAAGCATAAGCAAAGAATTATCATTAGGATATACAGGAATACCATCTTTGTTAATAGGGTAATTAGGTTTATCAGATGAGGCTCTAGAGTTTAAAGGAATATAGGCTTTTTGATAATGCGAGTTACCATTAGCATCTTCTTTAAGCAAAAAGTCATAGGTATCATGAGCATCAAAAGCAGAATCACCCAAGAAAACATTATGTTTAAAATTAGGATGTAGATTAAAAAGTCAGAAAATATGGATTGAAGGCTTTTGTTATCAGCAAGAGGTTTATCAAAGTCCGGATTATCAGTATCAGCAAAGATAAAATCTTTATGTTTTGTTTTAAAGTCATTGTCAAAAAAGTCAATATGTCTAGGAATAGCAAGCCCATTGGTAATAATACTAAATTTTCTGCCATAGCAAAAATGACCATTAGAATACATTTTTCTAATAGAAGAATCACTGGAAGCAGTTTTAGGTAAAGAAGAATAAGCTAGTTTATAAATATCAGATTCAGAAATATCTTTATCAGGCTTAACAAATTTATAATAATTTTTAATTCTTTGAATAGTAGAATTAAGATATTTAGGATTATTTTCAGTAACATAAGATTCAACTGAAGAAGTATCATAAATATCCATATTGGCAAGAGTAGGATCAATTGCTTGGCAAATGGGTTCAGTAACATCTACAAGATTAATAAACATTTCTTGAAGATAATCACAAAAGTCTTGTTTAAAGCGAGTACATTTAGAGGCATCAGAAACTTTATCGATGCCACAAAAAGATCTAAGTTCAGAAGAAAGGTTGAGAATTAGAATAATAAGTGAGTCAGTTGGAATATTGCAAATTTTTTGTAATAAAAGAGCAGGAATATAGCCGTAAAGAGAACAGCCTCTTGGTCTGCCAGTATTGGCATAAAAAGCCTTTTTAAAAGAAAATGAAATATATTTTTCCATATCAAGATAATTTTCAAGAATATTAAGAAGTTGAGGCTTTTGCTCTTTAAAAATTTCAGAGCATTTTTTATAGATATTTCCTAAATTTAATTGGTTTTCATAATTTAACATGGGTTATTATTTCTCCTCTCTTTGGTGTGGCTATGGTAGAGTAGTTATGTAATAATTATATCAAAAAGTGGAGAAAAATAACATATATAAATAAAAAAAGTCTAGAAATTACAATGCTTACAGAGTTTTGCAAATGACTATAAATATTTAATAAAAAGGAGAAAAATATGAGCAATATTAAAAAGAATTTTATATATAATATAGTATATCAGATATTAATAATGATATTGCCATTAATTACAACACCATACATTTCAAGAGTACTAGGAACTGAAGGGATAGGAGTATATTCTTATACATATTCAATTGTTTACTACTTTATATTATTTGCAATGCTTGGAATAAATAATTACGGAAATAGGCAAATTGCAAAAGTTAGAGATGATAAGCAAAAGTTGGCAAAAACTTTTACCGGTATCTATGCAATGCAAATAATAACTTCTTTAATTATGATTCTGTTGTATATTATATATTTAAAATTTTTTGTACATACTAATAAATATATAGCCGTAATACAAATAATATATTTAATTGCTACAATGTTTGATATAAATTGGTTTTTCTTTGGATTAGAAAAATTTAAATTAACTGTAACAAGAAATGTATTTATAAAATTAATAACGGTTATATGTATTTTCCTTTTTGTAAAGCAAAAAGGAGATGTATATTTATATACGATAATAATGTCAGTAGGTACTTTGGTAAGCCAATTGTTATTATGGCCGTTTGTAAAAAAATATACAAAATTAGTTAAAATTGAGATTAAAGATATTATCAAACATCTAAAACCATGTGCTATTTTATTTATACCAACGATAGCGGTAAGTTTGTATAAAACTATGGATAAGATAATGCTTGGAAATATGACTGATATGCATCAAGTTGGATTATATGAAAATTCTGAAAAAACAACAAATATAATAACAGCTGTAATAACAGCATTAGGAACTGTAATGCTACCAAGAATGTCTAATTTGGTAGCTAATGGGGAAAAAGAAAAAGAAAAAGAATATATAAAAAAATCTATGGAGTTTACATTTTTTTCTTCTTCAGCTATGGCTTTTGGCCTAATGGCGATTGCTCCAACATTTGCACCTTTATTTTTTGGAAATGAATTTAATGGAGTTGATAATATTATTAAGTATTTATCTATTACAACAATTTTTATTTCAGTTGCAAATGTTATTAGAACACAATATATAATTCCACATGAAAAAGATAAGATTTATATTTATTCAGTTTCTTTAGGTGCAATAATTAATATTATAATTAATGCAATAATGATACCTAAATACCAATCAATTGGGGCTGCAATCGGAACAATTTTTGCAGAATTTAGTGTAATGCTATATCAAATTTTTTGTGTTAGAAAAGAAATAGATATTGTATATTATTTAAAAAAAGGATTTAGTTATATAATAGCAGGTATTTTTATGTATGTCTTAGTTAGTAGTTTATATTATATAATCAAGAATTCTATTGTTAGGTTATTAGTTCAGTTCTTAGTAGGAGCTGTGGTATATTTGGGAATTAGTATATATATTTATATGAAAAATAGTGGTTATAAAAATGTTATGGAAATTATAAAAGCATATAAACATTAATTGTAGAAGGGAAGATAAGATTATGAAAATTGCAGTCGCAGGAACAGGTTATGTTGGTCTATCACTAGCAACATTATTAAGTCAAAACAATGAAGTAATGGCATTAGACATAATACCTGAAAAAGTAGAAAAAATAAATAAAAGGATATCACCAATAAAAGATGAATACATAGAAAAATATTTCAAAGAAAAGAGTTTAAATTTAAAAGCAACATTAGACTATAAAGAAGCTTTTCAAGGTGCAGAATTTGTTATCATAAGTACACCAACAAATTATGATGAAGAAAAGAACTTCTTTGACACATCAAGTGTTGAAGATATAATTCAAAAAGTAATAAGTATAAACGATAACAACATAACAATGGTAGTAAAATCAACAATACCAGTTGGATTTATTGAAAATGTAAAAAGAAAATATAATATTAACAATATTTTCTTTTCACCAGAATTTTTAAGAGAAGGAAAAGCATTATATGACAATTTATATCCATCAAGAATAATAGTTGGAGATAAAAGTGAAAAAGCTAAAGAATTTGCTAAACTTCTAATAGATTCTGCCGAAAAAAAAGATGTAGAAACTTTATTTATGAATAGTACAGAAGCGGAAGCGGTAAAATTATTTTCAAATACATATTTAGCATTAAGAGTTGCATATTTCAACGAATTAGATACATATGCGATAACAAAAGGATTAAATAGTAAAGATATAATAAATGGAGTATGTTTAGACCCAAGAATTGGAAATCATTACAATAACCCATCTTTTGGATACGGAGGATATTGTTTGCCTAAAGATACAAAACAATTACTAGCAAACTATAAAGATGTCCCACAAAATTTAATAGAGGCAATAGTAAATTCTAATAAAACACGAAAAGATTTTATTACAGAAGAAATTTTAAAAAGAAAACCAGAGGTTGTTGGAATATACAGATTAACAATGAAGGCAGGATCTGATAATTTTAGGTCAAGTGCTATTCAAGATATTATAAAAAATTTAAGAGCGAATAATGTTAAAGTTATTATTTATGAACCAACATTAAATCAAAAAGAATATAATGGGTTTGAAGTTGTAAATGATATGAATCAATTCAAAAAATATTCTTCTATTATCTTAGCAAATAGGCAAGAAAATATATTAGAAGATGTTAAAGAAAAAGTATATACCAGAGATTTGTATTCAAGAGATTAAAAACAGAATATTTTTTTATAATTTACAAAAACTTTTAATATAAAATAAAATTTGAAAGAGGAAAAAAGTATGGAAGAAAATTATAAACAAAAATATAAACAATGGTTAGAAAGTGCTATAATTGATGAAAAAACAAAAAAAGAATTAAAAAAAATAGAAAATGACGAAAAAGAAATAGAAGACAGATTCTATAAAGACTTGGAATTTGGAACAGGTGGACTAAGAGGAATAATGGGAGCAGGAACTAACAGAATGAATTTATACACCGTAAAAAAAGCAACACAAGGATTAGCAAATTATATATGCTCAAAAAAAGGACAAAATAAAGGAGTTGTAATTGCATATGACTCAAGAAACAACTCAAAAGAATTTAGTAAACAAGCTGCTTTAGTATTAAATGCTAATGGAATAAAAACATATATATTCAAAAATTTAAGACCAACACCAGAACTATCATTTGCCGTAAGAAAATTAAAAGCAATAGCAGGAATAGTAATTACTGCAAGTCATAATCCACCAGAATATAATGGATATAAAGTATACTGGGAAGATGGTGGACAAATTGTACCACCTATTGATAAAGAAATCATTACAGAAGTAAATAAAATAAATGATTTATCAAAAATTAAAAATATATCTGAAGAAGAAGCTAAACAGCATCATTTATTTAATGAAGTTGAAGAAAAAATTGATAACAAATATATAGAAGAAGTAAAAAAATTAATATTAAATCCAGAAATAGTAAAACAATACGGAAAGGACTTAAAAATAGTATATACACCATTACATGGAACAGGAGGAACTTTAGCACCAAGAATATTAAAGGAAATAGGATTAACAAATGTATATGTAGTTCCAGAGCAAGAAAAACCGGATGGAAATTTTCCAACAGTTAGTTATCCAAACCCAGAAGATCCGAAAGCTTTTGAATTAGCATTAAAACTAGCTAAAAATATTGACGCAGATGTAGTTTTAGCAACAGACCCAGATGCAGACAGATTAGGAGTTTATGCAAAAGATAGTAAAACAGGAGAATATAAATCTTTTACAGGAAATATGTCAGGATTATTAATTGCAGATTATATATTAAGTCAAAAAAGAGAACAAAATAAATTGCCAGAAAATGGAGCAATAGTAAAGACAATAGTTTCATCTAATATGGCTAAAGAATTAGCAAAAGCATATAATTTACATTTAGTAGAAGTGTTAACAGGATTCAAATATATAGGAGAACAAATAAAGTTATTTGAAGAAACAAAGCAATATCAATATTTATTTGGATATGAAGAAAGCTATGGATGTTTATTAGGAACATATGCAAGAGACAAAGATGGAATAGCTGCAGTAATGGCACTTTGTGAAGTTGCTTGCTATGCAAAAATGAATAATAAAACACTTTGTGACATTATGTTAGATATGTATAAAAAATATGGATATTATAAAGAAGATTTGATATTTTTTACATTAAAAGGAATTGAAGGAACAAAGAAAATAAAAGAAACAATGGACAACTTAAGAAATACACCAATAAAGAATATCGGCCAAGAAAAAATAATAGCCATAAGAGATTATTTAACAAGAGAAAGAATAGAATTGGAAACAGGAAACAAAGAAAAAATAAACATACCAACATCAAATGTTTTATATTATGAACTAGAAGACAATGGATGGTTTTGTGTAAGACCATCTGGAACAGAACCAAAAATTAAAATTTATTTGGGAATAAAAGATAACAATTTAGAAAAAGCTAATATAAAATTAGAAAATTTGAAAAATGAAATTTTGAAATTATTTCAATAGAAAAGAGGAAATATGAATATTATTTTTATGGAACCAGTTTTTAAAAACTATATATGGGGTGGACAAAAATTAAAAAAAGAATTTAATAAAAGTACACCATTTGATATAACAGCAGAAAGCTGGGAAATATCAAGTAATAAAAATGGAAACTGTAAAGTAATAAATAAGGAATATGAGGGAAAAACATTAAAGAATCTTTTCGAAGATGAAGAAATTAAAGAAAAAATATTTGGGAGGAAATGCAAGGATTTAAAAGAATTTCCTCTTTTAATCAAGTTTATTGATGCAAAAGAAAATTTATCTATTCAAGTACACCCAGATGATGAATATGCAAAAAAAATAGGGTTTGAAAGTGGAAAAAATGAAATGTGGTATATAATGGAATGTAAAGATAATGGGAAAATCATTGGAGGATTAAATGCAAAATTAACTAAAAGTGAGTTAAAATGTGCAATAGAAAATGATAATATAAAAGATTATCTAAATTATATAGACATAAAACAAGGTGATAGTATTTATATTCCTGCTGGTACAGTTCATGCAATTTTAAAAAATACATTAATTTGTGAAATACAACAAAATAGTGATATAACATATAGAGTATATGATTGGGATAGAAAAGATAAAGATGGAAAAGGAAGACAATTGCATAAAAAAGAAGCAATTGAAACAATAAATACAAAAAATGAACCAAGCATAATTCATTCTACAGAAAATTTAGAAATACAAAAAATTGTAAAGTCTGAATTTTTTGAAGTTGAAAAGATAAATTGTAAAGATACTTTTGAGGAAATAAGTGATTTGGATACATTTTTTGTACTAAATGTGGTAGAAGGAGATGGTATTATTGAAACAACTACTGAAAAATATAAAATAAAAAAAGGAAACAGTTTTCTAATACCTGCGACTATGGGAAAATATAAGATTATAGGAAGAATAGAATTGTTAAAATCTTATATCAAATAATCAAATATTTTTTATAATAATAGAGATATAGGAAAAATTATTCTATACCTCTATTATATTGGGTTTTGATTAAATTTTTATTACAAATATTTACATTAACTTTGAAAAATGATATATATAGTATATGAGGTGAATACAATGACAAAAAATAAAAGAGTAAAAACCCATAAAGTAATATTAACACTACTTATAATGTTAATAATTTTTAAAATAATATTTTTTATTATAGATAACAGAATTATTATGGGAAAAATTATAAATAATAATATAAATGATAATGAAAGAATTAAGGTTTCAAAAGAAATATCATCATATAATATAATAGAATTAATAAAAAACTTAGCAAGTAATGAAGAGGAAATAGTAACATTTGCAAAAAAAACAAAACTCAAATATGTTTTGGATAGTGAAAAAGTTTGTGTAGATGTAAATATTCAAAATTATCAGAAAGGGACTACATATACTATTGTTTATGGAACGAATAATAGATTGTATGAAGAAAATATAAAACAAAATAAAATGATAGAGATATTTCTTGACAAAGAGGGGAAAAATGAATGTTATGTTGCAGTAAAAAAAGATGGCCAAAATATTGATGGAGCCGAATGGAAGTTTACAGAATATTATATAAAATCGTATAACAAACAATTTTTAGATGAAAAAGAAAAAAATGGCATGGGTGTACATTTAATTGGAACATCAACAGAAAAATTTATTCCAATATATAAAGCGTTAGGCTCACAATATATTAGAGTAGATTTAAGATTAAATTGGATATATAAAAATAATAAATTTATTTATGACATATATGATGAAACTGTTAAAACTTTTATAAATAATGGAATAAAGATATTAGCAATATTAGGCTCTCCAGGAAATTATTTAGGGACAGATAAAATTGTATCAAATTATGAAGAATTGGAATTTTTTAATACTTATGTAGAATCAGTTTCAAACCATTATCCAGAAATTATGGATTATGAAATTTGGAATGAACCTAATGCAGAATATAAGACAAATGAACAAATTGAATGGTATAAAAAAACTGTAAATAGTACGTCTAAAGTATTAAAAAATAAAAATATTAATATTGGAATATTAACAGGCTCAACTTCATATGGTGGGAGTGCAATATATCCAACAAAATTTATAGATAAAATATCCGAAACTTATAAGTATACAGATTCGTTTTCAGCCCATCCATATGATTTTTCAAAAGATGGAATATTAAATAATGATTATAAGAAAAAAATAAAAGAAAATATAAATACTATAAATAGTATAGGAGGATTCGTAAAGAATAGTAATACAGAGTTTGGAGGATCAACATATATAGAATCACTTACAGAAGAAGAGCAAGCAAACAAGATTGTTCAACAATATATAATAGGTGATAAATATGGTATTGATTTTAGTATGGTTTATAATTTTAGAAATTCTGGTAATAATAACAATGAAAAAGAAGATAATTTTGGGCTGGTTACTGCTTCAGACTATACTCCAAAAAAATCATATTATGCAACTAAAAACTATTACCAAAACACCAATGGCGCAGAATACATAGGGCAAGTAAACATAGCAAATGGAATAGAAGCACATGTATATGACAAAGACGGCAAGCCAAAAATAATAGCATGGGCAACAGATACAAACAAACCAGTAACCATAGACTATGCAGGATTCGAAGCAAGTGATTTATATGGAAAAGAAATAGAAAACACAAACGGAAAACTAGAAATAACGACATCACCAGTATATATAGACAATGTATCAACCAAAAACTTCTACCAAGCAATATCAAACTCGATAACAACAGGATACAAAGAATTTGATGAAAAATTTGCTAATGAAATAAACAAAGTACCAGAATTAAAAACAAAAATTTCAAACCTAAATACATTTGCAGAATCATTAAAAAACGTAAACACGTTAGACGAAAACATTGCAAATTCAAAAATGAAAGAGCATTTCAATTTAGGAAACACAATAATAAAAGCATATGATGACGGAAAATTAGATATTGAATATGTAAAACTAAGTTCTATTCTGGATTATTTAAATACAATAGGAAACGCGTATGAAGACTTAATAACAGTATCTGCAAAAACAAGAATAACTGATTTAACAAGCATTACAAATGAAGTAAATGAGGCTAAATCAATTATAGAAAACGACACTGATATTGATATAGTTTATCCAAATAAGATATATAAATTTTCTAAAGACTTGCTAGATACATCAAGTTATGTACTAGGATTAGACGAAGAAAATGACATAAAAACAGGCTTGATAAATTCAAAAGCATTACACGCAAAATATTTAGCAAATTGGTCGCAAGAATTTAGTAAAATATATATAAAAGATGCATTAAAAGATTCATTAAATAAAATAATTGCATCAAATCAGAATATAAAACAAGATTATCCAAATGTTTTATTAGATAATGAAATCAATCAAAAATATAAAGATTTAAACAATTTACTTAAAGAAATTTTGGATAATGTTGAAAAATGTAATTCTGAAAAAATAAATACAATTTATAGTGAACAAGTTGAACTTGTAAAATTAATTGTAGGAAAATACTATTCAAATGAAATAAAAATTGACAATAATTCATTTGTAACATTAATTAAAAATATGATTGACATTTTAAATGAATATGAAAACTTATATAAATATTATGCATTTGAGGGCAATATTTCAGATGATGATTTAGTAAATACTCTAAACAATGTAATAAATCGATATAATGACAATAGAGATATTGATTTATCAATGGAAAATGAAATAATAAATAAACTATCTGAAATATATCAAAATATTAATTCTATTGAGGATGAAACAATAAAATATTTTAATAAATTAAATATTAAAGAAACTTGTGAAATTGTTTCAAATATATTGGAGGGAGATATAAAAAATAAAGCAGAGTCAGAATATAAAGCAATTTCTATCAATGCAGATGTAGATCTTTCAAAGCCAATAAACAAGGACGTTATTATAACAATTAATTTGCCAAATGAAAAATCAAAAATTACCAATAATAATGGAAGCAATATTTTGAGATTTACTGAAAATGGAGAATATATATTTAATATTAATATAAGAGGATATGATTATACATATAAATTAACTATAAATAACATTGATAAAACTTTACCTAAGTTAAACATAAAGAATACTGGAACATCAATAACAGCAACAGTGGCAGACAATAATATAAAAGAATTGAAGATTGAAAAAGATGGAAAAGAAATAACATATAGCCAAGGCAAAGAAATTACAAATCCAGGCATTTATAAAATTGTAGCAATTGACAAAGCAGGAAATCAAGCTTCTTCAAAAGAAATATTATATGGAAAATTCAAAAATAGTAATAGTCAAGAAAAAAAATATGTTCCAATTGATAAGACAAATACAAAGGTAAAAGATTTGGTAGAAGACTCTGATTTTACAATAAAAAGTGAAAAAAATGGTACAATAAATTCTAATAATAAAGAAGAATCAAATGATGTTAATGTTGCAACAGGAGACAAGCTTATAAAAAATGGACAAGAATATTTATTAGTTGTAAAAGGCGATATTACAAAAGATGGAGAAGCTGGAGTACTTGACTTGATAAATTTAAGAAAACAACTTGTAAGTTTAGAAGATTTAAGAGATGAACAAGCAATAGCAGCAGATTTAGATTGTAATGGTGAAATTGATGTTATGGATTTAATAATGGAAAGGAAGAAAATCGTAGGGATTGAGTAATATTATACGAGGAGAAATAACTATGAAAAAACAATATAAAGGAATTGATATATTTAAGTTAATATTCTCTATTTGTGTTGTTGCAATACACACTCGACCATTAGTTAATGTTACTAACACCAATATACTTAAAATATATGAAATGATAATGAATCTAGCTGTTCCATTTTTCTTTATTACATTTGGATATTTAATATCAGATAAAATTAGAGGAAAGGATAGTAATAGAAACTTAAAAATAGCTTTAAAAAAATATTTGAAATTGTATGCAATTTGGAGCTTAATATACTCACCATTAACAATATATGGCATATACAAAAATGGGGGGGGTAACGACTAAAAAATGTCTTTCAATCATTAAAAATTATTTACTAGTAGGTGAACAATTTGACTCATGGCCATTATGGTATTTATTAGGAATAATTTACTTTTTATTAGTACAACTAATTTTAAATAAATTTAAAGTTAATTTGAAAGTTTTAATAGATATTTGTATATATATATTTGGCGTTATTGTTGAAATACTAATACCATTGAAAGATAATATGCAAGGAATATTACCCAAAACACTTAATTTATGGCAAAAGCTATTCATAAGTGGAAGAATATTTTTGGGATTTGGATATATATTAGCAGGAATATTATTAAAAAAATATGAATATAAACTTAATATTCATAAAATTTTAAAAAATAATGTAGTCTTGTTAATAAATTTATTAATTTTTATATTATTAGGTGCATATTGTGGAGATATAGTTAATTACATTAGTAGATTGATTTGTACTATTATAGTTTTATTAATTGCTCTTAATATTGATTACAAAACAGAAATTAATTTAACTTTCCGAAAAATAAGTACTGTAATATATTTTGTACATATGATATTTTTCTTTTTATTTACTTTAATTATTTGTAAAAATGTAAATGAATATGGGTACATATCATTTTTAGTTAGTACGATTTGTTCATCAGTATTAGGATTATTAGTTGCAAAATTTTATGATAAATCAAAGATTTTAAGAACAATATTCTAATAAATTTGAATATAAATAAAATGAGAGATTACAAAAAAATTTGTGTGGAAGATTTGTTAAATATTTTACATAATGAACTATTTGAATTCACATACAAATACATAGAATATACCAATAAAAGAGTAAGAAAGATTATTGAGTACTCTATTATTAATATTACGAACAATATAACAGGAACTATTGATAGTAAAATTTAATATATGGAAATAATGATTCTTTACTATGGAGAGAAAATTTGAAAGTTAAACACAATCATTGTAGTAATTTAGGAAACTGCAAGAAATTTAGAAGTTCAATATATTGCAGAAATGATAAGGAGAGATTTATGGCTGATATTAATATGGAATCTAATACAATTAATAAAGCTTTAGACATTGTTTCCGAAAGCTCAAAAGAAACAAGAAGCGCATTAGATACTAATACTGCAAAAGGAATAAATAAAATTTTTGAATTAATGAAATCAACAAAATTAGGAATTAAAGTTGATGCATATATAGATGAAAGACATTATAAACTGGAAAAAGAAATGCAAAAAATAAAATAATAATTTATAAATTATCTTTATGGTTTAAATATATAAATAATTAGAAAAAATAAGGACTGATATGGTAGAAAGAAATGAAATTATACATAATTGTACAAATAATTCTAAAATTCAATCATATAAAAAATCTATAAATGATTCAAAATTTACATATGAACAAATAGCAATGATTATGGACTTTTATATTACAAGGAATATTGCTTGTTCAACTGAATTAGCTATTACTTTAGAACAATATGGCTGGAATAAACAAAAAAATGGAAGTTATGATTATAAAAAAATTGAAGAACAACTAAAAGAAGTTGCTAGTGTAGAAAAATTTATTTGTGTGCGTGCAAAAACAATTAAAGATACATTAAATTTAATGCATTTAGCAGGAGATAACATTTGTATTGAACATCCTAGAATTGTTTTGATGCAAGATTATAATCTTACAATAGATGAATTTGAACAAACAAAATTAGAATCAAAAGAAAGTAGAATTAAATGTTTATTTAGACATATAAGAAATTCACTTGCACATGGAGATACTTTTTTCTTTGATAATGGTAATCTACTTCTTGAAGATAAAGATAAATCAACAATTACTGCAAGAATTTTAATAAATCAACAGACTTTAATAGATTGGATTAAAGTTATTGATAAAGAAGGTAAAAGATATACAATTAAATCTTTTAAATAGCAAATATTATACTAAATTACAATTTTTGAATAAATAATATAGAAAGGATGAAATAAAAATGAATTTACAAAATCAATTTATAAAATTTAATGAAAAAATTAAATTATCCGATTCAAAACTAAATGAACTAAAGAGTAAGAAAGATATAATAATAAATATATTAAAAGATAATAAAGATTTACCTAATTTTTCGCCATTTTTACAGGGAAGCTACAAAATGAGAACAGAAGTAAAACCTATAGAAAAGGATTATGATATTGATATAGGTTTAAGGTTTGATGTCAATAAATTTGAATATGATGATCCATTAGTTTTAAAAAAGATTATAAGAGATGCATTAAAAGACCATACCGAATATGGGGCTGAAATAAAAAATCCTTGTGTTACAGTTTCATATAAAAAAGATAATGAGCTTGCATATCATGTTGACATTGTTACATATGTTTTTGAAGATAAAGAAAATAAAAATAGTCAGCTGTATTTAGCTAGGGGAAAAGAATTTGGAAAACCTGAAAATAAATTTTGGGAAAAAGCAGATCCATTAGGATTAATTGACAAAATTGAAAATAAAATTGATGATACAAATGATAAAGCACAATACAAAAGAGTAATAAGATATTTAAAAAGATGGAAAAACATTAGTTTTTCATCAGATGGAAATGAAGAAGTACCAGGTATTGCGATAACATTATTAGCATATAGTTATTTTGAAAACAAGTCTGAATTTGATTGCGTTGATTATCAAAAGAAATATGATGATTTTGAAGCATTAAATAATTTAGTTAAAAAAATAAAAGAGCAGTTTGTTCAAATATATGTGGGAGGAGAAAATAAACATAAGATTTATTTAAAATTGCCAGTGGAACCTTATACAGATGTTTTTTCAAAAATGACAATAAATCAACAAGAAAACTTTTATGAAAAAATTTGTAAATTATCTGATAATTTAATAGAAGTGAAAAATGAAAAAGATTTAGTTGAAAAATGTAAAAAATTAAATAAAATTTTAGGAGATGATTTTGAAGTACCAGAGCAGGAAGAATATAAAGAACAAAGCAATTTCATACCATATAGTAGTGCTTCAGGAAAAATATGAAAGAAACAATATTTACAATTTTAAATGAATGCGAATTTTTAAAAAATATAGAATTGGTTGAAGATAATACATTTGAAATGAAAAAATATGAATATATTTTTTCAGCTTGTATGACTTATAAAAAAATAGATTTTTTATTAAAAATTTGTATTCCTAATAATTGGGATAGAAAATTAATTGATATATATGTTACAAATTATATGGATATTCCATATATTCCACATTTAGGAAAAAGTGGAAAATTGTGCTTATTTCAAACTGAAGGAATTTTAATTGACAAGAATTTGAAAAAAGTAATTGTGATATGTATTAATAGAATGAAATTAATACTAGAAAGTGGAATTGATGGAAAAAATAAGAAAGATTTTATAAGTGAATTCGACTCATATGTTGAAATTTGCAGAAATACAATAAATGGTAAATTACTAATGGAAAGTAGTAATGATATAAAAAAAATAAAATGTGATCTATTATACTACTCAAGGAGAATAAAAAGAAAAATTAAATATTTTGAAAGTAATGAATTACTGCTATCAAATGAAGAAGCAGATTTTAAAATATATTGTAGAAAAGGAACAATATATAATGGATTATATATATCAATAAAATCGAATGAATTTATTTATCCACCAGATTGGAGACAGAATAAATATGAAGAATATTTTAATAGTTTATTAAAAAAATGTAAAAATTATTCTGAACAAGTCAAGGATTTTTTTAGGAAACACAAAAAGTATATGTTTATTATTTTTACCATTAAAGAACCAAATAATAAAATTGTGAATATTGGATTCCAAATAATAAACGGAAAATTTGATTTAAAAAATCTTAAATTAATTGATTTTAAAAAAATTTATTTGATAAAGATAAATATTTTTAATTCATATAACCTGTGTGAAAGAGGTGGCGGAAATATAAGATTATCTGATAAAAGAGTTTTGGTAATCGGATGTGGCTCAATTGGTGGATATTTGATAGAACAATTAGCAAAATCCGGAATAAGAGATATTCAAATTGTTGATGATGATATATTAAGTGAAGAAAACATTTTTAGACATGTGTTAGGAATGCAATATATTAATAGATACAAATCAGAAGCATTGTGTGACTATTTGAAAAAAAATATTCCAAAAATAAATATTATTGGGATACAAGAATCTATTGAAGAAGCGTTATATGATAAAAGTATTGATTTAGATGGTTATGATTTAGTAATTTCAGCAATAGGAAACCATAACACAAATCGCTGGTTAAATGAGTATATATTTGAAAATAATATCAATACAACAATGATGTATTTATGGAACGAATCATTAGATATTGGAAATCATATACTAATTACAAATTTAAAAAAAATTGGATGTTATAATTGTTTATTTAAATTTGATGATGATGGAAAAATATATGACAGAACGTCATATTATTCAAGTAATCAAAAATTTACAAAAGAAATGCAGGGATGTGGTTCTGAATATTTTCCATATACTTCTACTCATTCAATAAGATTAGTAACATATGCTATTGAATATGTGAAAAAAATTCTTTTGGGTGAGATAAATCAAAATTTATTAATTTCGATAAAAGGTACTGATTTATATGCAAAAAAATATGGATTGATAACTTCAAACAGATACGCAAGACAAACTGAAGTAATCAGTATTTTAAATGGAGAAAACTTTGAAAATCATGAATGTAAATTTTGTAGAGAAAAAAGATAATTTAATAATTATTAAAAATAATAAAGCAATTGCAATAAATAAAGAAATTATTGAAATTTTTAAAAAATATTTACAAGATAAAAATTACAAAAAAGAAGCCGGAGGAATATTGGTAGGTAGAGAAAATAATGAAAAAATTTCAATAGATTTTGCGACAGAACCAATGAAAAAAGATAAAAGAAAGAAAAATAGATTTTATAGAAAAGATTTGAAACATATAGATTTCTTTAACAATATTCGTGAAATAAAAGGAAATATTTATGGATATATTGGAGAATGGCATACTCATTATGAAGAAGACCCTACTCCATCATCAATTGACATTGAAAATTGGAATAATATATTAAAAGAATCAGAAGAAGAAAAGTATTCAACAATAAATATTATTGTTGGAATAAATTTTATAAATTTTTTTATATGTGATTCTACAGGTATAAAAGTAGGAGGAAAAATGAAAATATGAATTATAAAGTTATAAAAAAAGTTATCAAGCAAGAAATTTTTGAATGTGCTTTAATTTCTATACCATTATTAATTGATAAAAAATATTTGGAATACATTAATATTATTGTTAGGGGTAAAATTGATAATAACGCGAATATTCCTACTATTATATTTAGAATTGCACTTTTTTTTATTATTTTTTTTATGATAAGAAATTATAATTCTAAATTAGAATTTTTAGATGGAGATGTTTATGGAGATATACCAATATTTTTTTATAAATTAGCAAGTATATTAGGATATGGAAATATTTCTTTGATTAGAAAACCTTACTATGTGCAAATAAAAATATTAAAAGAAAATATGTTTAAACTAGTAAATGATAATATAGCAGAAGATGAAAAAGTTGATGCAGAAGTAAAGAAAATAAATTTTAAATCTATTGATGATTTTAATGAATGTAATTTAATAATTCAAGATACATATCCAATTTTGAAAAGTCAATTACCTGATTCTAAAGTTAATTTACCAATGATATGGATTAGCAGAAATAAATCACAAATTTCATCAAGAGTATATAGTCCTATACTTTTGCAAAAAGTTGAGAAGGCAATGAATGAACTTCAAATAAAAAACAAAACAATAAACTTATTTTTAACAACTAATACAAAAAATACAGAAAGAATAGTTAAAGATATTATTATGAAAGGTAATAGAGTAAAATATAAAATCTATATCTTTCAACAGGATAGTAAAAAAAATAGAAAATTTAAAGAAAAGGGGAAAAGAATTTAATTATATTTTATTCTATTATTTATAATTAATAAATAATTTGTATTATAAAATTATTGTGTTAAAGTTGTGATTTTCATTTTAATATTATACAAAATTAAAGAAAAATTAATAGAAAAAAATTTTGGAGAAAAAATGGTAAGTAAAAAAGAAAAAATAAAAAAAGAAAGTTTAGAAAATAAAGTTTTATATAATTTATGTAATGATTATTTAAATGAAATGACTGGTAAGAAAGAGAGTTCTTTTGAGAGAAAAAAAGAAATTTTAAGTGCACAGATATTTTTAATTGGGAGATCTTATTCTGCGTCACCAGAAAGAAGAAATACCGCTAATAAAAATATTAAATTTAGTGGAAATGGATATGATTCTTTTTTTGGTGCATTATCTGAGGAAATGCTAAGAAACGAAAAGTTTGATAATCTTTTTAGTGAATTAAGTAATCTAGATGGGTATGGTTTTGAAAATAAAGATGATGATATTAGAATACTAAAAAAATCAATTGTCTCTGTATTTACATTAAATAAAATTGTTAAAGATTCAATCAATACAATAGATGGTATTATATGTGAAGATGAAGGTAGAAATCAGATTTCTTTTTGTAGTAAATTTTTACATTTCTATTTTCCGGAAATTTTTTTCATATATGATAGTATTTCTTGCGATAAAGCAAAAAAATTTAAGATAAATAATAAATCAATAAAATATGATAAAAATTATTATAATGAAATCATTAAAAAAATAAGAGAAAATGAAAAATATAAATTTGCTTTAAAACAAGAAAAAGATGTGAATGCATTAAAAAAGTATACTATACATTGCTTGAATGAGTATGAAATTGCTTATAAATATGCAAGTGAATATTTGGATGAGTTTATAACTAGAAGAGTAGACTATATTTTAATGAATGGAAAGAATA
>Ga0256406_1002484_pt1 | contig 25838 bp, 30 predicted proteins | sample RumenRJG_03DNA_FD_185986 | JGI IMG/M metagenome (GOLD analysis project Ga0256406, IMG submission 185986) | Bovine rumen microbial communities from Lethbridge, Alberta, Canada - RJG_03 | ecosystem: Host-associated > Mammals > Digestive system > Stomach > Rumen | place: Canada: Alberta | collected...
TTGTATATGTATTCAGACACATAATTACAAGCATCAGAATAAGCCTTCATGGTATCGCAGAGTATCTGCTTATCAAAAGGATTTACTAAAATCTGAAGTTTTGCTGTAATTGTCTGCTCCATATACAATACCTACTTTCTTCGCCAAAATTATTATATAATATATTTTGGCGAAGAACAATGTTGCATAAAGAAAATACGCCGCTAAAACGGGCATTCCTCCCACGACTTACAGAAGTCGGGGCTTCCTGCCTTGCGGCGTTGGTGAAATCTGTGGTGGCAGACGGATTCTCCGCGTGGTATGATTTTACAGACACAGGGAACAGAATCGACAGGAACTGTCCGTTAAACCGGGCTGTATTCGGGAGAGTATCGAGGCGTGTAATGAAGAAGACGAAGCCGGAAACGTTAATATATGTGCGTGCGGAAGCGGGAGGGACCCGGGGTTGAAACGGATCGCGTATTACCATCTCCCGGGACTGTTCGAATTCTATGAGTTCTACCGCCGCTTTCTCCCCTTGTACCGCACTCATCGGGAATATTTCTACGACTGGTGTGAGATCGGATCGATCTACGGCGCTCCTTCCGGCTGTCTGTGGGCCGGCGGCCGTGTCGGGACGAGTGATCAGGACCCGGCGGAGGTTCTCGCGCTTATGCGGCAGTACGACCTATCCGCGAGACTGACGCTCAGCAACTCGCTGCTTGAATCATGCCATCTCTCTGACAGAGCATGCAACATGCTTTGCCGTATATTTGAGGATCCGGCAAATGGAGTGATTGTCGCGTCCGATCTTCTGCTTACATATCTGACAGAAAAGTATCCTTCCTTTTATTTTGTCTCGTCGACGACGAAGGTTCTGACGGATTTTGAGAGTTTCAGGAAGGAACTGGAACGCGGGGAATTCCGCTATGTCGTGCCTGATTTTCGTCTGAACAGGGCGTTTGACAGGCTGCGGATGCTGCCGGAAGGTGAGAAAAACAAGATCGAATTCCTGTGCAATGAGTGCTGCTGGTTCGGGTGCCGTGACAGAAAGGCCTGCTACGAGGCAGTCAGCAGGAAGAATCTAGGGCTGGACGGACCGGAGCACATCTGCCGCGCGCCGCTTGCGGGGGAAGGCTACCGTTTCTCCCTCGCGATGAAGAATCCGGGGTTCATTGGCATACGGGATATAACGGAAATCTATCTGCCGATGGGGTTCTCAAATTTCAAAATCGAGGGAAGAGGACTCGGGAGCGCTCTTGTTCTTGAATTTATTTTGTACTATATGACGAAACCGGAGTATCAGCTTCATGTCCGTGAGGCGTTATATCTCGACGCTATGCTGGATCTGTTCTGAACTGAGAGAGAATCGCGCGTCTCATATGCTGCCTGACAACATGATTGATGAAGAGAAAATAGAAAAAGAAAAGCTGTCCGAAGGATCATGAAGGATGCGGGGATCCTGAAGTCGAGAAAAGGGGGGAATCTTCTATGACAATAAGAGAAAAAGCAGAGCGGATCATAGCTGATATAAAGAAAGAACAAGGTACGAATCCGGTTCTCATATTTAAGAAATTTGCAAAGAAGGAATATGTCAGTATTCATGGACCTGAACACCATGTATTAGATGGAGCAAGTCTGCTTATGGCATATAAAAATGCAGGTGGAGAAATTGATATCGATCAGGCGTTGGACAGATTAATGGCAGAGGGACTTAGAATGCCGGGGGCAATGTGTGGTTTATGGGGAATCTGCGGAGCAATTACATCGATAGGTGCCGCACTTGCAATCATTGATGGAACCGGCCCGCTTTCGACAGATGGGACATGGGGAAGTCATATGCAATTTACATCAAAAGCGATCGGGGAACTGGGTGTCATAAACGGACCAAGATGTTGTAAGAGAGATGCCATGGTAGCATTCAAAAATGGTGTTGATTATGTGAATGCTCATTATGATGTGACATTGCAATATGAGCAAATGAAATGCGAATTCACAGAATGGAATGAACAATGTATCAAAGAAAGGTGTCCGTTTCATCCGGGCGCTGGCATCGGCGGGCATGCGCAGGATTCGAAGCAGGTTAAGGATAAAAAGAGCGAATGATCATTAATACCGGGATGCGGACGGACATACCTGCCTTTTACAGCGAATGGTTTCTGAACCGCATTCACTGTTTCTGATTGACGGGGCAATGCCGGATGACCATATCCATGAGGCGATACAAGAGAGCCGGAGAGATCATCAGATGTCGATCTTTGACATGGTGTAGAAAGCGTTTCAGAACATTAGCCGGCCGAAGGAGTATTACATTGACGATAGAAGAATCCGTATTTCAAAAAGTAAAAATTGTCCCTGAGAAGATGCGTGACTTTGGTTTTAAGCCTGCGGCTTCTGCGTACACCTATGAAACGGATTTTTGTGACGGCGGGTTTCATGCCATCTTTACCGTGGATGCTAAAGATCATCTCTCCGGCAGGGTGATTGAGAAAGAAACAGGAGAAGAATATCTGCCGCTCAGAATCCGTGATATGACAGGTGAATTCGTGCATCATGTGAGGGATGAGTATCGTACGCTTTTGAAATCGATCGCGATGCAGATCGGCACACCGGTTCCGTTCCATTCTGATCAGGCGAACCGGATTGCTTTGAGAATATCCGGGAAGTATGGGGATGAACCGGATTTTCCGTGGAATGGTGCTGCGGATGATGCCGGGGATTATGGCGTGTTCCGGCACAGGGACAATGAGAAATGGTACGCCTTATTGATGTACACAGCTGAGACGAACCTCAAGACTGAGGAGGAGAAAGCCGCTGCGAAGAGACAGATGGAAGAAGAGAAGAAACGGCGCGCAGCGGAACGGAAGAAACGTGAAGAACTGAAGAAAGCCGGAAAGAAGGTGCCAGTATCAAGACGGAAGAAGAAAACCGATGGCAGGCCGGAAGAAGTCAGGAAAATCAATATCCTTAACCTGAAAATCCGTCAGGAAGATAAACCGGATCTGCTGAAGGAATCAGGCATTTATCCTTCTTACCATATGAGCCGGAAAACATGGATCTCCGTAAAGCTGGATGATACGCTTCCGGATGACCGGATCATGGAACTGGCCGACCAGAGCTATATACTTACCGGCAGGGGCGGAAATAAACATCCGCGTGCTGACAGTAGAGGGGTTTGGATCGTCCCGGCGAATCCGAAGTATTACGATATTGTCACTGTGTTCAGCAATACGGATGAAACGATCTGGAAGCAGGGCAAAGGGATCGCGACCGGTGATATTGTATATATGTATGTGGCAGCTCCGTACTCGGCAATTCTCTATCGATGCACGGTGACGCAGGCGTATTCCGCCACGGAAGGGAATAGGAATCTGATGGACATCCACATCGATGAGAGATACGACAAGAATTTCTGCACGTTAGAGAAGATGAAGGAGTTCCATGTCACGACTGTCCGGGGACCGCGCTTTATGCCGGAAGCACTGGAACGGTTTATACAAGAGGGGAAGAATTGAATATCCCATTATCAAGAATGCGAAACAGGATCGGTTCGGATGTTACTTAAGGAGTTATTTGCATGTGCTGCAGATATTGGATGGGAGAATCCCCGGAACTACGGGATATTGTAGAAGAAATGAAACAGTCTCCGCTCGTCAGTAAATGGAAGCGGACGACTGAAATGAAAACACATGGAGAAATCCGCCCTACGGATGTTGTTCCAGTCATTGCACCGAATCATTCCGGCGAAAGAGCAGTATTTCCGATGAAATGGGGCTACTCGGGAAAGTCTCTGCTGATCAATGCGCGGTCAGAAACTGCGGCGGCAAAGCCCACGTTTCGGGAGGACTGGCAGAGGCACCGCTGTATTATTCCTGCGTCCTGGTATCTTGAATGGGAACACATTATCGGAATCAACGGAAAGAAGCGCATCGGCGATAAGTATAAGATCCGGCCGCAGGACAGCGCAGAGACATGGCTATGCGGTCTGTACAGGATTGAGGAAGGACTCCCGCATTTTGTAATCCTCACGAGAGATCCCGGTGCGGAAATCCGCTTTATCCATGACCGGATGCCTCTGATCCTGCCGGAGAACCGGATTATCGACTGGATCCTTCCGGATAGTCAGCCGGAAAAACTTCTCGGAGAAGCGGTAACAGAGATGTCCTTTGAAAAATCAGAATGAGAAAGGGATGATGACTTTGCAGTATGAAAATGTATTCTGCTGATTCTGGCTGAATTATTTTTGCTGAAATTTGTCAATACATTTGTTGATCTGCAGCTGAATTCGGACGATTCCAGCGAACTGGTTCTTGCGCGGCTGCTGGCACAGGAGAAACGGGTTCTTTCGCCGGATTGGTATTATTCAACGGAAATCCGTTTTCTTAATACAAATCTGATCTACACACCCTTTTTCCTGCTGTTTCACAGCTGGCATAAAATCAGAGTATGCTCCATCGCGGTGATGCAGATTCTCCTGATTTTCAGCGTATTTGTGCTCTGCCGTGCGTGCCGTCATACCGAATGCTTTCCGGTGGCCGCGCTGGCGCTGATTCTGCCGATGTCCTCCGACTACTACGATATCGTTTTGAAGGGCGCGTTTTAGCAGATCCGGTATTCCTTCCATTGCGATCAGGATTATGCCAACGGTGAAACGGTTCTTGCAAATCGGTCGGATCAGGATGTTTCGATTGATTCAATCCAGATTGAGCGGATCCGTGACCGCACAGCTGCCCCCTGAAGCATACCCCGGCCGCCGGTTACGGCGGATTTGGAAGACCATTCCCGAAGATAAAAACAGGGCAATTGCGAATAGAGGAATGAGTGCCGTCGCATAAAAATTATAAATGACGTAAGCGGTTGCCGGTTCGGGCATGAGAAATTGGGCGAACCAGGAAATTCCGAAAGAATACATCCAGCAAATTCCAAGAAAACAAATCGCGGTAAGCGGGATCATGCGATGCCCGCTTCGAATCGTGACAATCAGGCCGTATAATGCAAAGGCAATCAGAGCGGGATTGAACATCCGATAAATCCAGATGATGCCGTTGAAAAACCGAACCATATGCAAATAGGAGGAGGTTTCCGTAAAAGAATAATCATTCAGGTACGGCAAACCGGACATCGCGGCCGCGTCTTCTGCGGCGGGCGCGTTGGTTGTCGTTCCCAGCCCGTTGATTTTCACCGAATAATTTTTCAGCGTCAGAGAATCGACGAAGCTCTCCCATGTATACGGAAATAGAGAGGTCACTTCTTTCGGGGTTCTGCCGACGGCAGAAGATAACAGCCGGATCTTATGATTCTGCTGCAGCTGACCGTTCTCAAATGCGCGTTCCACTTCCGCATTGATCTGTGCAAACAGATCACTGACCTGTTTTTCTGATTTCCAGGTATTTGTTTCGATCAGAGCAGAACGCAGCACCCAGGTAAGAAAATCTCCCTGAATCGGATTTTTCTTGATGTCTCCGCCATACAGATTTGAGTGAAGGATCGAATTCATCAGTTCCGGATAGTCCTGAAATGTGGGAGAGACCCGGTACATTTCTTCAATCGATGAAGCCGGAACGGTGTATTGATAATTCTGTTCCGGTGATTCGATTTTATATGCATTGCTGACAAATTCTCCCAGTTCTCCTTCTGTTCGGGTCTGGATTTCCGCAACCTGGAAATAGTGCTGATTAATTGCCTTATAAGATTGTTTTCCTGCGAAGAAAATGACGAGCGGGAGGACTGCGCATACCGCAGCGGACAACGCCTGCTCTTTCATCATTCGCTTTTTGCAAAATCGGACAATGATCTCAAGAAGCAGCAGAAGAATGAAGAAGCAGGTACACGCGGAAAGCCATACGCCGTCTTCTTTTATAAAATACGTAAACAACAAGAGAATGCTGAAAATCACGGATCGCAGAATCTGTACACGGATGCGTTCATCTTCGTTGATCAGATGAAAAAACAGCATCAGCAATTCGCAGAACGTCATTATGACGAATGGTGCGATGAGTGTATTCCGGTAGATTCTGACGCCGGCCGCCGCGTTATAGCCGACCGGATGAAATAAAATGTATGCGAAAGCGACGCAGGAAAAGATACGATTTTTGAATAAATACCGGATCAATCTGTAAAATAGAAGGGCAGCAGAAATCCAGACAAGAGAAACCGCCTGCGCAAAACTGATGTGTAATTTATGAATCAGATTCAGAAACAGCGGAAAGCTCATCGTCTTGACGAGTGATAAATAATTCGGATTCCGGAAATGGTTTGTTATATGCGAATACGTCAGCATTAACTGGTCATCATAACCGGATTCGGAAATAAAATAATAGCGGAGAAATTCTCCCATAATGAATCGCGTAGCTGCGAGAGTTAACAGGATAAAAACAAGAATTGTTGACTGCCTGCTGCGCTGCTGATGTTCTGCGATGGTCATATCCGGCGGACTCCTTTATCGGCGGCCTGTTGTCCGGTTAAGGAAGGCCGGTTTCGAATGTGTGCAAGGTTCATGTTTCTATATATTATGTTATTATCTTTCTGCATGATTTTAAAGAGTGGAGACGAATCATGCACGTGTGACGGCGTACGTGTACCGGATGGCATTTGCGAACCGTTTCGGATGCGACATGGACTTATATCAGAGCTTTATCCGGAACAATAGAAGCTCTGGCAGGGAAGGAGCGATCGAATTATGAAAATTGATAATAATCCAAAGGAACTGGCCGCCATGCAGAAATTTCATGAGGGAGACCGCAAAGAGGGACTTCGACTCCAGGAAGAGTTTGCAGCAGAATTCAGAAAAGAATACGCCGAGAAGGATCACTGTCCATGCCTTAAAGCCTGCCGCTATCATGGAAATTGTAAAGAATGTGTGGCAATTCACAGAGCACATCAGGAGCATGTGCCCAACTGTATGCGTCCGATGCTCAATAAAAAGATTCGAATGCTTTCAGAACTTACGGAGCATACGATCGTAAATGAGATTGAAGCGCCAAAGGAAATTTTACGAAAATAAAAGCGCTTTTACTTGGCAGAAATGATCACAAGCGGAGCAGATGATTTGCAGAGTCGAACGACATTGATATCCCTACGCCGGAGCTTTTGGAAGGGCAGATGAGATGGACCATTCGATCAAAGAGCTGTCGGGCGGACAGAGAGCCAAGGTGTTTTTTATTGAAGGTGAATCTGTCCGATGCGAACGTTCTTATTCTGGATTTCAAAATCCGCCGGCGGGCTGAGAGGTGCTGAATAATCAGTCAATCTGGTATACAATGAGAGTTGGAGTGGCACTGCAAACGATGGAGGAATCGGAAATGAGAAGAAGCGACCGGGAAATAACAGACTTGAATGAACTGATGGAAGTGATGCGCCGCTGTGATGTGTGCAGACTGGCGCTGAATGATGACGGATATCCGTACATTCTTCCGCTGAATTTTGGTATCGACAGCAGAGACGGGAGAGTCACGCTGTATTTTCACAGTGCATTAGAGGGATATAAGGTGGGCCTGTTTGAACGTGATAACCGCGCATCCTTTGAGATGGACTGTGGGCATGAACTGCAGTATTTTGAGGATCGGGGATATTGTACGATGGCTTATGAGAGCGTGATCGGAAGAGGAAAGATACGGATTGTCAGGGATGAAGAAAAGGCATATGCCCTGCGTAAACTGATGGATCATTACCACGAAGATGCCAATGCGTATTTCAATCCTGCGGCGATACCGCGGACACTCGTTTACGCGCTGGATATCGAACAGATGACCGGGAAGAGGAAAAAACCGAAGCGGATAGGATGAAGTGCCTGGGGCAGATTCTTCGGCGGAAAGACCTGCCCCGGCTGTTCATGCATCACCAGATCCCCATGAAATGCTGCATAAGCAGACTGAAAGGGAATCATTTTTTTAGAAGAAATCAGACGGATCTGCACAGAACTGAGAAAGGACAGCAGAGAATAATCTGAAAAAATGCTTCCCGGGGCGTCAGTTTATTCCCCAATCCGGATTTTGCCAGAGAGCCCGGCCGACGCCGACCAGATCGGCTTTTCCGTCCTTGATGAGCTGATCCGCCTGTTCCGGAGTCCGGATTCCGCCGGTCACCATTACCGGAAGATCGGTGCACTGTTTTACTGCGGCGCTCATATCGGAGAAGTAGCCGGGCGCCTGAGTGTCTTCGCGTGTATACCGGCACATCCCGCCGGAAAGATCGATCAGGTCGATGTCTTCACGGGACAGGATTTCTGCTGCGACCGCCGCGTCCTCTGCCGTACTGCCGCCCTGCATATAGTCCGCGCCGCCGAGCCGCACGGATATTGGATACGCGGCTCCGACCGCGCCGCGCACCAGACGGATTGTTTCCACCAGAAAGCGGAGCCGGTTTTCGAGGGTCTGAGGTCCGTATTCATCGGTCCGATGGTTGACGAGCGGGGAATAAAACTGGTTCAGAAGGTATCCGTGGGCGCTGTGGATCTCAACTCCGTCATAACCGGATTGTTTCACCCGGATGGCTGCCTGCATGAATTCCCGCTCCAGATTCTGGATTTCATCGATGGTAAGGGCGCGGGCTGTTTCCTCCTTCAGCTTCACCGGACTGGCCGATACAAGCGGCATTCCGGTTACCTCACGGGAGGTGAATGCGCCGGCGTGGTTGATCTGGGCGAACAGACAAAGCGACGGGTTTGCGCGGTGAATTGCCGCAGTCAGGGCACTCTGCGCTGCGACCACTTCGTCCGAAGCGAAGGACGCCTGGTTTGGATCGGCTTTTCCCTGTGGCGTGATGTAGCTGTGCTCGGTGATCATCAGTCCGATCAGCGGATTCTTCGCAATTTTTACGTAATGTTCGACGGTCTCGGCGCGCGGGATGCCGTCATCTGAGCTGCGTGTCGCCATCGGAGGGAAAACGAGCCGGTGTTCAAGGCGAATACGTTTCTGAATCAGCGGTTCTTTTATCTCGTTCATGGGCTGTCTCCTTTATAAATGTTCGGTTAGTCAGCGTGAATCGGAATTCTGCTTCTGATTATACCATGAACCCCGGAAAATTTTCAGCAAATACTAACACGATAAGGAGAAGAAGATTCTGATGCGATTCTACAGTGTATGCACAACCATCAAATCCTCTGGACGAAACAATGAAAAAAGTTGATTATGAAAATGGAGCCATTACGCAGAATATTCTGAATACGGCACTGCCGATGCTGATCGCGCAGGTCCTGAATCTTCTGTATAGTATCGTGGACCGGATTTATATCGGACGAATTCCGCAGGTTGGAACACAGGCGCTGGGTGCGGTCGGACTCTGCTTTCCGATCATTATCATTATTACCGGTGTTACAAATCTGTTCGGCTTGGGCGGCGCTCCGCTTTTTTCCATGGCACTGGGAGGAGGCGATAAAAGGAAAGCGGAAGAAATCCAGAACACGGCATTTCGTCTGCTGTTCCTGTCGGCGATTCTATTGACTGTGTTTGGTGAATTATTTGGCAGAGGGCTGCTGCACCTTTTCGGGGCGGAAGGTAGTGAGATTCCGCTTTCGCTCTCTTACCTGCAGGTATACCTTCTGGGAACGGTTTTTCTGATGATCTCCACCGGGATGAATCCATACATCAACGCGCAGGGCTATGCAGCCATCGGGATGTTCTCGGTCATGATCGGTGCGGTATCGAATCTGATTCTTGATCCGGTCCTGATCTTTCTCTTCGGTTTGGGAGTAGAAGGGGCCGCCGTTGCCACTGTGATCGCTCAGATTCTTTCCTTCCTCTATGTTCTGCATTTTCTCCGTGGAAAGAAAAACGGCTTCCCGGTCTCTTTGAAATTTCAGTTTCCGCATGCGGCAGAAATCATCAGTCTTGGGATCGCTCCGTTTATCATGCAGTTCACGAATTCTCTGGTTCAGATCGCCTGCAATCAGGTGCTGATGCAGTTTGGCGGTATGACGTATGTGTCGGTCATGACGATTGTTTCCTCAGTCCGATCCATCCTGGATACACCTGTTTTTGCTGTCACGGAAGGGACTTCACCGGTTATCAGCTATAACTACGGAGCTGCAAGATCTGCAAATGTCAAAAAGGCGGTTCGAATCATGATGTCACTGGCAGTGCCGTATACGTTTCTGGTATGGCTTCTGATCATGCTCCGGCCGGAATGGCTGATACGGCTTCTCAGCAGTGACGGGGCGATCATGCAGGACGCATCCCGGGCACTCCATCTGTATTTCATGGCATTTATATTCCAGTCGCTTCAATACAGCGGCCAGACAGTGTTTAAGGCACTGAATAAGAAAAGGAGAGCGATCTTTTTCAGCCTGTTCAGAAAAGTCATCCTCGTCGTTCCGCTGACCTATCTTCTTCCGCATATCGCAAACCTCCGGACGGACGGTGTTTTTATGGCGGAGCCGGTTTCCAATGTGATCGGAGGAATTGCCTGCTTCAGCGTGATGATACTGACGATATGGCCGGAACTGAACAGAATGGCATCATCGAAAAACAGCTGACGGAATCATAGAACTTTCTTGACGGAGGGTAGTCCGGATGATAATATACAATAGGTTGTATAAACGGTGCAGACATGGAAAGTATTGAGTTTTTAATTGAAAGACTGATTCTGAGAAACGGGAATCTGGCTAATAATAACCGTGATCACGATTTGAAAAGCGGCAATCTTACATCCGCGCAGTCGGAAACGATTCTGTATTACGCAGAGCATCGGGGGGATAGTATCAAAGCACTTGCTCTGCATCTGAGCATTTCTCACCAGGCAGCGAGAAAGCTGGTGGAAAAACTCAGAGAAAAGGGGATGCTTGATATTTTGATTTCCAAAGATGACAGGCGTTATTCGAGTATATACCTGACAGCGGATGGTGAAGAATTGCATCAGGATCTGAAAAATAAGGGATTTTCCGCGGGAGAAAAGATGTTGGAGGGATTTTCGGACGGGGAAAAAACCGTTCTGTTGGATTATCTTGAACGGATTAAGAGAAATTTGGAAAAAAGAACAAAGAACCTTTAATTGATGATGTTTCCCTAATGTACAACCGGTTCTATATATTTGCATGGAGGAAGAGTATGGAAAGAAAAAGAGTGCTGCGATATGGTGTTTTTTTTGCCGGACTGCTTTGTAACGCGTTCGGAGTTGCTTTTATCACGAAAGCCGATTTGGGGACGACGCCGATTTCGTCTATTCCCTATACGCTGTCAATGATATTTCCGAAGTTTACGCTCGGGGATTTTACTTTTTTCGTGAGCCTTGTGTTAATATTTCTTCAGGCGTGTATTCTGAAAAGAAAAGCGAAGATTTTCGATATTCTGCTGCAGATTCCGATCAGCTTTATTTTCGGTTATATCATCGATCTTTCCATGGCACTGTTAGACGGATTTCATCCGGAAAGATATCCCGGCCGGATGGCATCCATGCTGGTGGGATGCATCATTGTCGCGTTCGGGGCGTTTTTTGAAGTTACGGCAGATGTGACGATGCTCCCGGCAGATGGATTGTCTACGGCAATCGCAAAAGTAACAGGAGCCGGATTTGGAAACGTCAAACTGATCACGGATTCCTCGCAGGCGATAATTGCCCTTCTGGCGGGTCTGCTGGTTTTACACAGGTTTGCCGGCGTGAGAGAAGGGACAATTATCGGTGCGCTGCTAATCGGAAATATCGTAAAAGTCATCGGGCGTCTGTGGCAGCCTGTTCGTTCTTCTGCTGTCCGGGCGGATCAGGCACGAGCGATGATACCCGGGGAATCCTTCGGGAAGAATTGATGAATTTCAATCGATCAGCTCGAACCCTCCCTGAAGAAAGACATGATCTCTGCCGCCTCTTGCATTTTCGTCTGCGAAAGTAAGAAAGGCGCGGACGGTGTTCGTCTTGAAGTTCAGGATCTGTGATACGGTCAGACCGTCCTGTTCGATCCAGTTTACGTTATAAATATCATCGGCGATCTCCGCTGACCAGAAGGGTTCCGTGCCAATTGCCGCCTCGCCGTCGGAGAGTTCGCCGAGGTTTTCCCACTGCAGAGATTCGTCGGAGAGATACGTCATTTTGTAATGTTCTCCGGAATCATACTGTACATTCAGCTTTTTGTTGTTGAGTTTTGTTACAATATTCATGTGAATCATCCTTTCTGTGTGTTTTCTCTGCGCAGCAGGAAAATGAGATAACAGCCAGCCGTTCTTTCATATCGTGGTACAAATCGGCGAGAGTTACGCGCTCCATTTCATCGAGCATATCCGTCCGGATGGCATTCAGTTTTCCGTCGAGCACTCCCTTGATCGTCCGGCCGACCGGACAGTTCGTATTGGGATGGGTGTGCATTCGGAAAAGCAGGGCGTCGGGCTCCTCAACAGCCTCGAAAATCGTCCGCAGAGAAATCGCTTCCGGCCGCATGGCGAGATATGTCCCGCCGATACCCGGACGGACCCTGACAAGGCCGGCGGCCTTGAGCATCGCCAGAATTTTTCGGATGTTCACCGCATTGACTCCGGTGGTTTCCGCGAGAACTTCCGATGTGACTTTTTCTTCTTCCTCATATTCTTCAAGGTACAGCAGAATATGGACAGCTGTCGCCAATTTGCTTGATAACAATTCACGCGCCTTCTTTCCAAATCAGAATTTCACTGCATCATTTTGCCGCTTCGAACACTGCGTTGTAGCTAAATCGTATACAACGCTAACATATCGGTGTACGAAAGTCAACACCGAAACGGAATCTTGTCATCAAGAGAAGGAGTTACTATAATGGGAACCGAAAATTTGAGTGAACATTGCGGCAATAGCCCAGCGGAGGGAGAACCGGGATTCTCTACAGGAGGCAGTACTTTGAACAGGAACAGGCGTATATTCATGTGTGACAGAAAAAGACAGAGGAAACAGATCGCGGCAGCCGGAATCCTTGTTCTGATGGCTGCGTTTGGAATTGCCATCGATGAATCGGATTTTCTCGGAGACAGTCATACCGGCGTGATTCAGTATCTGGAAGTGTACAGTGCGTTTCTGCCGCTTCTCGTATATATCGTGCCATTTTGTCTCTTTATGAGGCATATCGCTTTGAATTATCAGATTCAGAGAACGGAACTGATCGTTTCCGCATTCTGCGGGGCATTGATTCCGGCTGCCTTTGCCGGAAATATGAACGACGCGATCGGAGATTTTCTGTCGAAGCGGATGGGACAGGCGTATTCGGACGCGTGGATCGGATCCTTGGAAGCCGGCATTGTGGAAGAACTCCTTAAACTTGGTACGGCGGCGCTGCTTTTATATGTGTTCGGAAGAAGGAGGATGAAGCATTTTCTCTGTGTCGGGATGTGTGTCGGAATCGGGTTTCAGATCGAAGAGGATCTCTCATACATCACACAGAATGGTTTCGAGGACGTAAATCAGGCGTTTCCTACGGCACTGGACCGGATCTCCGGCGCGCCCGGCTCGCACTGGGTCTATACGGCGGTCGCGGCTTACGGACTCTATCGGATCCTCAGGAACGATGGCAAAAACCACCGGAGGAATGGCGTCTTGCTGATCATCTTTGTGATCGCAGACCATTTTTTATACGATTCGCCAGTTGGCGACGCACTGCTTGGCAATGCTTTGCTTACCGCCGCTGTCGTGTTTCCCGTGATTGTCTTATTGAAAAGCCCTATGATGAGGGATGAGGATCCGCCGCATCATGAAAATGTGGAAAAATAAAAAGTGCCATGATATAATGGCTGTGCCGTGCGAAAGCGGCGGATTGCTGTCAAAAGACATCGCAGGAAGGTATGCACGCTCTGGGGTGCATACTTTTTTTACGGGAGGAAAACAGATGCATATACCGGACAATTATCTGAGTCCGCAGACCTGCGCGGTTTTAACCGCCGTGATGGTGCCGGCCTGGGCCGTTTCCATCCATAAAATAAGAAAAGAGCTTCCAAAGGAAAAAGTCGCGATGATGGGAGCTGCAGCCGCGCTCTCGTTTATCGGGATGATGTTCAATGTACCGCTTCCGGGAGGAACGACCGGCCATGCCGTAGGAGGCACGCTTGCCGCAATTCTTCTTGGCCCGTACGCGGCGTGTATCTCGATCTCTACGGCGCTTCTTCTTCAGGCGCTTCTGTTCGGAGACGGGGGAATCCTTGCATTTGGCGCGAATTGTTTTAATATGGCACTGGTTCTTCCGTTCATCGGCTGCGCGCTGTACCGTCTTCTGACGCGCAGAGCCGTGACTGAAAAACGGCGGATCATCGCTGCGGGGGTTGCTTCTTATGTCGGGATCAATGCCGCGGCGCTTTGTGCGGCGATTGAGTTTGGCATTCAGCCGATGCTTTTCCGGAACGCTGCGGGGATACCGCTGTACTGTCCGTACGGCTTATCGGTATCGATCCCGGCGATGATGGGAGGTCACCTGACGATCTTCGGGATCGCCGAAGTGGTATTCACCGTGCTGATTCTCGCGTTTTGTGACCGGGTGGGCGCGGCGGATTTCACTGTCGATTCCGGGAGAAGTGTGCGGACGGCTTCCGCCGGGAGTCCACTCCGGGGTGTCCGAAAGGATTCCGCGTCGGGAGGCCGGAAACTGGGTGTGCTGATTGCGGTTCTGATTATCTTTACGCCCGTTGGTCTGCTCGCTGAAGGAACTGCCTGGGGTGAATGGAGTACAGAAGAGGTAGCGTCTGCCGCCGGATTTACACCGGCGGGTATGGCGAAGGGATTCGACTGGTCCGCGCTGTTTCCGGATTACTCGGTCGGGTCACTGCCGCCGTGGTTCGGATACGTGCTGTCTGCTGTCATCGGCGCGGCGGTCCTGGTCATTTTGTTCAAATTATTCAGCCGAAAGACTGCGCGATAACGCGGTAATTTCTTGTGAAGGGAAGAGAGCATTTCATTAATGGATCCGAAGTTCATTCGAGCACTCGGCAATCTTCTGCAGTCAGACAGCGTGGCTGCGGGGAGCGGAACATTTTATATTTTTCCGGTTCAGCGTCTGGCACTCGCCGTCCTCTGCATTTTATTGTGTGCAATTTCGAAAAACGCGGTTTTTCCGGTCACGGTAATTGCGGTCGAACTTGTGCGGACGGCGCTTTTGCCCGGCGACCGGATCTCGGAAGTCCTGCTGCGGCCGATGATCGCATCGCTTTTCACGATGCTGATTATGATACCTGCGGCTGTGACGGGATATCCGTCGGCTTTTGGAACGGTGACCCTGAAGGTTTTTGAGTCGGTTCTGGTCCTTGTGCTTCTGAATGAAAGCGTCTCATGGAAAGACCTGACCGGTTCCTTTTCAGCGCTCCATCTTCCGGATGTTTTTGTCTACACACTCGACGGCGCCGTGAGGTATCTTGTGATTCTCGGACGATTCTGTACGAAACTTTCCGAGGCGGTCCGCATCCGGACATTCAGAAAAACGAACTGGAGAAAATCCGGGGCGGGAGGAATCATGGGAACTGTGATTTTGAAGTCAAATGAAATGACTTCCTCTCAGTATGAGGCGATGGTCTGCCGCGGATTTCGGGGGACGTACCGTGTCAGCCCGCTGCGTCGCCGCCGCTTTAAAGATCTGACCGGCCGCGGAAAGATTGCGAATATTTTATACGCAGGTCTCTTTCCGGTGCTGCTTTGTTTCTTTTTTGCGGTTTGACCGACGCGTGGATCGGAGCAGACATCGCCCGGTCTGCGGCGTCAGATAAAACCGCGGAGGAGGGGAGCAGATATGAGGAAGTATTTATGTCCATGATTGAATTGAATCGAGTCAGCTTCCGTTACAGGGATGAGCAGGAGGATTCGCTCTGTGAAATCAGCGCATCGATGGATACGGGAAGCTGCTGGTGCGTCAGCGGCCCGAACGGATGCGGGAAGACGACGCTTTTCCGGATCCTTGCGGGGCTGGAGTTTCCGACCGCCGGGACGTATCGCTGCGGCGGAGAGGAGATCACGGCGAAAAAAATGAAACGGAATGAATTTTCCTGGAATTTTCACCGCCGGGTCGGCTATTTGTTTCAGGACAGTGACACGCAGCTTTTTTGCAGTTCGGTTGAGGAAGAGATCGCGTTCGGCATAGAACAGCTTGGCTTTTCTGATGCAGAGATCCGGGATAAGACCGATGAATATCTGGAACTCTTCAACCTCACCCGAATCCGGAAGAAAGCGCCGTTTCATATCTCCGGCGGAGAGAAGAAGCGGACTGCGCTCGCCGCGATCCTTGTGACGGAACCGGAAGTATTGATTCTTGACGAACCGTATAATAATCTGGATGAGGATATGCAGGCGTGGCTGCTGGAGTTTCTGGAGAAGCTCAAGTCCCCGGAACGGCTGATTCTGTTTGCGGATCATCATCGGAACAGTGCATCCGCACTGGCGGATCATTTTCTTTATTTGAATAAGCATCATCGGATCGAGAAGGATGATGCGGAAGCGCGGCAGAGAGTACTATGACTGATCAAAAACAGAAATCCGGCTATATCTACGAATTTGATTTTATCTGTGTGATTTGAAGGAATTTTACAAAAAGCGCTGGCTCGCGATCTTTCCCTCTTTCTATATCGCGTACGGAATATTTTATCTGATTTTCACGATTCGTTCACGCACATTGCTGTTCAAGGGGATTCCTGCCTGGAGATTGATCCTTACCATGATCGGAATGGACGGCTATCTGGCATACCGGATTCCGGATTTTTATATCCTGGGGGAATGGTTCACCGGCGCGCTGATCATTCTGTATCTCATCTATCCGCTTCTTCTTCGGTGTAAGCGGTTATTCCCTTATGTTTTCACCGCCGCACTATTTCTGTATCTGTTTACGATCGATCATTCCCTGAGCGGGATGGAAGCATTCCGCACGATCGCTTCGTGTCTGATCAGTTTTATTTTTGGCATGGAGATGATGAAATTTATCCGGAGCCGGGTTGCTCTGACAGTATCTGTGCTGACGTTTCTGTTTCTCGCGTTTTCGTTTGCACCGATCCAGGATGTGGGAGTTGCCGCACACCTGGCAGGTTTTTCGCTGGTCATTATTCTGTATCATATCGGGACACTGGTGGAACGGGCCGATTTCTTTCGCGTACTCAACGGGCGTATCGCCGGCCTGACTTATCAGATTTTTCTTGTACAGCACGTCGTGATCGATCTGGTGCTTGCGGAATTTTCCACATACTTTCGGAGACCGGTGCTTCTTGTGATTGCTGCCGGATTGAGTGTTTTCTTTGCTGCCGTCGTGAAACAGATACAGAAGCCGTTTTCTCATTTTCAAGGGAGTGGGAAAAAGCAACTGGACAATCCGGTTTAATCTGGTACGATGGGAAACAGGACAAGACGAAAGGAGACTTCTAACCGATTTATCATGACGATTCATTTGTCGGATCATTTCTCATATGGCAGGCTGATGCGCTTCGCGCTTCCTTCTATCGCGACGATGATTTTTACATCCATCTACGGCGTCGTGGATGGATTTTTTGTTTCCAATTATGCGGGAAAGACTCCGTTTGCGGCGGTCAATCTGATCATGCCCGTTCTGCTGATCATGGCGACGATCGGTTTTATGTTCGGAACGGGCGGATCGGCGATCGTGGCGGCGGCTTTCGGTGAGGGAAGACCTGGTGATGCGAATCGCTATTTTTCCCTGTTCGTGTATTTTACATTCCTGTCCGGAGCCGCACTCTCGGTTATCGGAATGATTTTTATCCGCCCGATCGCCCGGCTTCTCGGTGCGGAAGGAGAGCTGCTGCATCACTGTATTATTTACGGACGGATCAATCTGATGTCGCTTCCTTTTTTTACGCTGCAGCTCTTGTTCCACAACTTCTTTGTGACAGCGGAAAAACCAAGGCTTGGTCTTGCGGTTTCAATTCTGTCAGGCGTCACGAACATGGTGATGGATGCGATCCTTGTCATCAATCTGCCGGGACCATATAAACTTGCCGGTGCCGCCGTTGCGACAGCCATGAGTGAAATCGTCGGAGGAACGGTTCCTCTGATCTATTTTGCGCGCAGAAACAGCAGTATTCTGAAACTTGGAAAAACCCGGGTTGAGGGGCGCGTCCTTCTGAAAGCTGCCGCAAACGGATCCTCTGAGTTTATGAATAATGTATCCATGTGCATTGTGAGTATGCTGTATAATTTCCAGCTGCTCAAATACGCCGGAGAAAACGGTATCGCGGCGTACGGCGTGATGATGTACGTCAGCCTGGTTTTTTCGGCGGCGTTTATCGGATATTCGATCGGAACCGCGCCGCTTGTCGGATATCACTACGGTGCGGAAAACAGCGGCGAACTGAAGAATCTGCGGAAGAAAAGCATGCGGATTATCGCGGCCTTCGGCATCGGCATGACGATCGCGGCGGAACTGCTGGCAGTGCCGCTCTCGGAGTTATTCGTGGGATACGATATGGGGCTTGAGAAGCTGACGATTTCCGGGTTCCGTGTATTTGCCGTATCGTTCCTCTTTATGGGATTTGGTATATACGGCTCGGGATTTTTTACCGCCCTTGGGAACGGCGTCGTGTCGGCACTGATCGCTTTCCTCCGGACTCTTGTATTCGAAGCGGCTGCGGTGATGATTCTGCCCCTTGTATTCGGAATACGGGGAATCTGGTCTGCGTTGGTGATCTCGGAGGTCATGGCAGCCATTCTGACCACGTTTTTCATGAAAAAGATGCAGCCAAAGTATAAATATTAGAAAATGCGGGAGAAAATCAAATATTGTGAGGACAAGAATCTCCGGGTCTGTTATAATGAGTCCATCATTATTTCTAAGGAGGGTTAGTTATGCTTTTCTACCGTTGTGAAGGATGTGGCAATTTTATTACGTTTCTCGGTGAAAAAACTGCCTGCACGCCGAAGTGCTGCGGCGAGACAATGAAAGAACTGACGCCGAACACGACCGATGCGGCGCAGGAGAAACATGTACCGGTTGCAGAGGTTTCCGGAAACACAGTCACGGTAAAGGTCGGCTCGGCAGCTCATCCGATGCTGGAGGAGCATTATATCGAATTCATTATTCTTGAAACGGAGAACGGATTCCAGAAGAAGGATCTGAAGCCGGGCGAGGCACCGGAAGCGGTATTCGTTATGGCGGACGGCGAGAAGCCGGTTGCGGCATACGCTTACTGCAATCTGCATGGTCTGTGGAAGGCGGATCTCTGATCAGGAACAAAATTTCCTCCGGGCGCAAGCACCGGAGGAAATTTTTCTGTAACGGGGAACAGAAACAATGTTGAAGCCGGTTGTCTGTACAACATACAATCGTCCATAGGCGTCGTACTGTAAAGAACAGATACAAACCCATGACTGATCAAGATGAAACGGGAAGCGCTAAATACGAAAGAGGAAAGCGAGAAAATCCGCGATGATTCATATTCGATTTGAACAGGAAAAGAATCGGGCAGCAGCCTACGACAATGGGACTGAAGTAGGAGAGTGCGTATTTTCCCCATCCGGCGGTGCGTGGATTATCACGCATACGTATGTGGCGCCGAGCCTGGGGGGAATGGGAATTGCGGCAAAGCTTGTGGATGAGGTTGTCCGCCGTGCGGACAGCAGCGGGATCCGGATCATTCCCCGGTGTTCGTACGCGAAGCGGCATCTTCAGAAGAATTGACGGAGCTTTTCTGCTGTGCTATACTGATTCGCGTATCTAATAAACAGTCGGGTGCCGGATTATTATCCGGATAATAGGGAAACAGGTGTGAATCCTGTGCGAACTCGTCACTGTGTACCGGAAATATGCTCCAGATCAGTCACTGCGAAAGCGGGAAGGCGGAGTATGTGAAAAAAATCCGGAAGCCAGGAAACCTGCCAGACTGTATACGGAGCAGAGAAATCTGCTCGTGCCACGAGTAACTGGCAGTATGAAAACGATGATTTGATATCGGTCGCGACTACTGTCTGTCTCTTGTTTGAGGCGGACTTTTTCTTTTTGCGGTCCGATTTTTATCCTGCTGGTTTCCCGTGAGTGTTTCGTTTCTGTTTTGTGTAAGAGGAGGAGAAAGACAGATGAGAAAACCAGCAGCGGTATTATTGTGTTCTGCGCTATTGGCAGGAATGCTCGCCGGATGCGGGAGCAGCGCGACAGGCAGCTCCGCTTCAGCGGTATCCGGATCAAAGTCTGTGCCGGAATCGACATCAAGCGTCTCGGCATCGTCCGGTGCAGTCAGTGCGGATCAGGCGGCAGCGGATCATGTGGCGGATCTGATCGATGCGATTTATGTTCAGGAAAGGACGGATAATACGGACGCACAGTGTGAAGAAGCAAAAAAAGCGTGGGATGCTCTGACAGACGCACAGAAGGAACTGGTTTCCGGAGAAAATGCGGATCCGGATTATTTCGGGAGAGATACCGGAGATGCTTCTGCGGATGATCCGCGAAACGGCGATGATATCGGTGAAAATGAGCTTCTGGTTGTCAGTTTCGGCACCTCGTTCAACGACAGCCGTGTGAAGGATATCGGCGGCATCGAGAATGCGCTGCAGGCGGCATACCCGGACTGGTCCGTCCGGAGAGCTTTCACCGCTCAGATTATCATCAACCACGTTCAGGCGCGGGACGGTGAGAAGATCGACAATATGGATCAGGCACTTCAGCGTGCAGTGGACAACGGGGTCAAGAATCTTGTCGTTCAGCCGACCCATCTGATGCACGGCGCTGAGTACGATGAGCTGACCGAAGCGGTAAACAAATATAAGGATAAGTTCGAGTCGGTGAAGATCGCGGAGCCGCTTCTTGGCGAAGTCGGAAAGGATGCAGGCGCGATCAATGATGACAAGAAGGCAGTTGCCGAGGCGATTACAGCAGCTGCGTATAAAACGGCAGGCTATGATTCCCTTGATGCGGCGGCAAATGACGGAACCGCTTTCGTGTTTATGGGCCACGGCACCTCGCATGAAGCTGCGATTACGTACGATCAGATGCAGACGCAGATGGAAAATCTCGGATATTCCAATGTTTTCATCGGAACGGTCGAGGGCAAGCCGGAAGATACCGCGTGCACCGCAGTCATTGACAAGGTGAAACAGGCCGGTTATAAAAAAGTGGTGCTTCGTCCGCTGATGGTCGTGGCAGGGGATCATGCGAACAATGACATGGCGGGAAAAGATGATCCGGAATCCTGGTACAGTCAGTTTACGGCATCCGGCAATTTTGACAGCGTGGACTGCCAGATCGCAGGTCTCGGAGAGCTTCCGGATGTGCAGAGCATTTACGTCGCGCACACAGGCACCGCGATCAACGGCTGAATGTGTGCCGCAGGAGGAGAATATCGAAAATGATTCAAAAGAGAATGATCAAACGGTTCGCCGCGGCGGCACTTGCCGCAGGGCTTTGTCTCGGTGTTGCGGCCTGCGGATCGAAAGCGGAAAGTTCGTCCGTTTCCGGCACCGGCGCGGCGTCCTCATCGTCGGTAACAGAAGCCACAGCACCGGCGGATGGCACCGGCGCGGCAGCCTCATCGTCGGCAGCAGCAGATGCCGCAGAACTGGCGGATGGCACGTACGACGCGGATTTTACGACGGACAGCAAGATGTTTCACGTCAATGAGGCGATGGACGGAAAGGGAAAACTAACGGTCAGGGACGGAGTGATGACGATCCATATCAGTCTCGCTTCTGAAAACATCGTCAATCTGTTCGAAGGCACTGCGGAGGATGCGCAGAAGGAAGGCGCGAAGCTTCTCGAGCCTACGACCGATACCGTGAAGTACGACGACGGAACGACGGAGGAGGTTTACGGATTCGACGTACCGGTTCCGGCCCTGGATCAGGAGTTTGATCTGGCGCTTGTGGGCACCAAGGGAAAATGGTACAGCCATAAGGTCCGGGTATCTAATCCGACACCGGCAGAAGATCAAGCTGCCGGCTGATTTTCAATGATTCGATCAGGTGCTATATCTTCCGGCGGGTTTGTTTAAGAAAACGCGCAATCGGTTGGTATAGCACCTGAATCTTTTCACAGACAGGACAGAAAGGGAGACATAATGAAAGCGGGTAACTCACAAATCGCAAAAGAGCCGGGACCGGTGATCCGTCTCGGAAACCGGAGCCGTTTCACCCTGGTGATTCTCATTCTGATCGCGCTCCTGATTCCCGCACTGCTTCTGAACGTGAACATCGGATCGGTCCCGATCGCGGCAGGAGATGTGTTCCGCATGATCTGGGATGCGATCCGGTACGGACTTGCAAATCTGTTTACAAACGGCGGCTTTGCGGATAAGCTGCAGTCTGTGACCGGTTCTTCTACGGAAAGTCAGATTCTCTTTACGATCCGCATTCCGAGGATCCTTCTGGCGGCAGTTCTGGGCGGCGCCCTGTCGGTGTCCGGTTATCTGCTGCAGGTGTTTTTCCGCAACCCGATCGCCGGACCTTTTGTACTGGGCATTTCATCCGGAGCGAAGATGGTGGTCGGAATCACCCTCGTATTTCTGGGAAGCTTTTTTTCCGGCGTCAGCTCCTTCACCATGCTCGCGGCGGCTTTCATCGGATCGCTGCTCGTCACGGCTGTGGTGCTCTTGTTTTCACAGAAAGTCCGGAATATGTCCATGCTCCTGGTGATCGGCATCATGGTCAGCTACATCTGCGGCGCGGTGACCGACTTCTGTATCACTTTTGCGAGTGATCATGATGTGGCGAATCTAACGTCCTGGTCGATGGGAACGTTTTCCGGGGCAAGCTGGCAGAATGTGGGAACGGCTCTTCTGATCTGTATTCCGGGTACGGTCGCCGCACTCCTTCTTTCGAAGCCGATCGGCGCTTATGCACTCGGCGAGGGGTACGCTCAGAGCATGGGAATCCGCGTCCGGCCTTTCCGGGTTCTGCTGATTCTTCTTTCGAGCCTTCTGTCTGCATGCGTGACGGCCATCGCGGGGCCGATCTCCTTTGTCGGAATCGCGGTGCCGCATATTACACGTTCCCTGCTGAAATCATCGAAACCGTCTTTCATGATTCCGGCCACGTTTCTCTGCGGCGCGGTGTTCTGCGTGTTCTGTGATCTGATCGCGAGGACGGTTTTTGCGCCGACGGAGCTGTCGATCGGAACGGTCACCTCCGTTTTCGGTGCCCCGGTCGTTATTTATATGATGGTAAATCGCCGCCGGGGGATGGAGGACTGATATGGAAAACTATTTCAAAACCGATGGTCTCGCGGTCGGATATAATGGGAGAATCCTGATCCACGACATCAATATTGAGCTGGAAAAGGGAAAAATCCTCACTTTGATCGGACCGAACGGAGCCGGAAAATCCACGATTCTGAAGTCGATCACGCGCCAGCTGGAGACTATCTCCGGGACCGTCTTCATCGGTTCGAAGAATATCACCTCCTGGTCGCCCAAAGAAATGGCAAAAAAGATGGCGGTCGTTCTGACGGACCGGATCCGTCCGGAGCTGATGACCTGTGCGGAAGTCGTCGCGACGGGCCGTTATCCTTATACGAATGCTTTCGGGAAGCTCACACCCCGCGACGCCGAAGCGGTGCGGGAGGCGCTGGAACTCGTACATGCGCTGGATCTGGCGGGACGGGATTTTATGACGCTCTCGGACGGACAGCGCCAGCGGATCATGTTGGCCAGAGCGATCTGCCAGGAGCCGCAGATCATCGTGCTCGACGAACCGACCGCTTATCTGGATATCCGCTATAAGATCGAGCTTCTCGACATCCTCCGGGAGATGGCAGGACAAAGAAATGTGACAGTGATTATGTCGCTGCATGAGATCGATCTCGCGATGAAGATTTCCGATTACCTGCTCTGTGTGAAAGGAGATACGATCGATGCGTTTGGTCCTCCGGATGAGATTCTGGAAAATCATACGATCGAGCAGTTGTATGAGCTGCAGGACGGCTCGTACAATCTGCTTTTCGGCAGCGTCGAGCTGACGAAACCAGAAGGCCCTCCAAGGATTTTTGTCGTCGCCGGAGGCGGTCATGGAATTTCCAGGTACCGGGAACTGCAGAAACGCAAGATTCCCTTTGCGACGGGCATTCTTTTTGAGAGTGATGTGGACTGTCAGGTTGCAAAAGAACTCAGTGATCATGTCGTGACTGCGCCTCCGTTCGAGCCGATGACGGAGCGGCAGTTCAGGAAGGCTGCGGATCTTCTGACCGCCTGCGAGGCGGTGATCGATGCCGGAACTCCGGCGGGAACGTTGAATCATTACAACACCGAATTGATCAGACTGGCGGAGGACCGGGGAATTCCGGTTTACCGGGGAAAAGATGCGGAGGTGCCGGTATGAAACGAGTCATTCCCAGAGTCCTGATCGCCGGAACGAACAGCGGATGCGGCAAGACGACCGTGACCTGCGCCATACTTCAGGCGCTGGTCCGAAGAAAGCGGAAAGTGGGAGCATTCAAGTGCGGACCGGATTATATTGATCCGATGTTCCACAGCAGAATCATCGGTGCAAAAAGTTCGAATCTGGATCCGTTTTTCTTTTCGGAAAATACGATGAAGGCACTGCTTGTGAAAAATGCATCCGACCGTGACATCAGCGTGATCGAGGGAGTCATGGGATTCTATGACGGAATGAGCCTGATATCCCCGGATGCGAGCACGTATGAGGTGGCGAAGTTTACCGGGAGCCCGGTGGTGCTGACGGTGGGCGCGAGGGGAGCATCCCTCTCGGTACTTGCCATAATCAAAGGGTTTCTTGATTTCTGTCCGGACAATCACATTTGCGGTGTAATTCTGAATCAGTGTACGGCGATGACGTATCAGTCCCTTGCCGGAGAAATCCGGCGCCATTTCGGCGGAAAAATACGGCCGCTGGGATATCTCCCGGTCATGCCGGATTGCCGTCTTGAAAGCCGTCATCTCGGACTCGTCACCGCGGCGGAGGTACAGGGACTTCGGGGAAAAATTCAGATGCTCGCGGAGCAGGCGGAGCGGACCATTGATCTGGACGGTTTGATGGAACTGGCGGCCGGAGCCGCGCCGGTTTCCTGCGATCCGGTTCAGTTTCCGCGGCAGGATGAACCGGTGCGGATCGGTGTTGCCCGTGACAATGCATTTTGTTTTTATTATGAAGACAGTCTCGATGCGCTGCGCGAGATGGGGGCGGAGCTGGTTCCTTTCAGTCCGCTGGCCGATCGGGAACTTCCGCCGGACCTGCAGGGACTGTATCTGGGAGGCGGATATCCGGAACTCTACGCAGAGACGCTTTCCGGAAACAGCAGAATGCTTGCCTCCATCCGCAGCGCACTGAAGAGGGAACTTCCGTGCATCGCGGAATGCGGGGGCTTTATGTATCTGACCGAAGCGATCGGCAGCCATCCGATGGTCGGTTTTCTTCCGGGAAGATGTTATGATACCGGAAAACTCACCCGATTCGGGTATATCACACTGAGAGCAAATCAGGACACCATGATCTGCCGTTCCGGTGAAGAAATCCGGGGACATGAGTTCCACCACTGGGACTGTGAGGACGACGGCGATTCCTTCACTGCATTGAAGGCTTCGGGAAGAACCTGGAAGTGCGTTCAGGCCACGCAGACGCTTTACGCCGGTTATCCGCACTTTCACTTCTACGCGAATCCCGTTTTTGCGGTGAATTTCTATCATGCCTGCCGAAAGGAGAAGCATCGAAATGATTGAAAAGATTAAACCGATGGATATTGAGAAGCGAAGTTTTGAAATTATCACGGAACTGCTTGGAAACAAGAAACTGGACCCGCAGAATGAGCTGGTGATCAAGCGGGCAATTCATACGACGGCGGATTTTGATTACGCGGACAATCTTGTGTTTTCGGAAAATGCGGTTGCGAAGGGAATTCAGGCGCTCCGCAGCGGCTGCGACATCGTGACCGATACGGAGATGGCGAAGGCAGGGATCAACAAGAGAATTCTGGGAAAGCTCGGCGGAACGGTCCACTGCTTTATGTCGGATCCGGAGGTCGAGAAAGAGGCGAAGGAGCGCGGAGTTACCCGGGC